>Ga0114938_1000614_pt1 | contig 26092 bp, 15 predicted proteins | sample AshMeaBigSpring_FD_88675 | JGI IMG/M metagenome (GOLD analysis project Ga0114938, IMG submission 88675) | Groundwater microbial communities from Big Spring, Nevada to study Microbial Dark Matter (Phase II) - Ash Meadows Big Spring | ecosystem: Environmental > Aquatic > Deep subsurface >... | reverse complement strand
TTGCACTTGTAAACTATTGCAAGTGGTAGCAATACCAAAATTGGCTTCAGGTTTAGGTGGCTTTACCACAATAGCTTTACCAGCACTGCCTTGCCCACAAACGGTATCGCTTGTTACCGTAAGCGAGGCAAAAAACGTATCTACACCAGGAGGATAAAAATGGGTAACGGTATTAAACGTAGTATCGCCTTGGCTAGTAACTAGTTGCAACAAACTATCACCATCTCCAAATTTCCATTTAAACAATAAGTTATTGCCTTTAATAAAAGTTTTGCCCGTAAGCGTAACTGTACGGCAATCATTGGCAACGGTATAGTTGATTTGAACATTTTGGGAAGTTATGAGGTTAACATACGAGTAAGGGAAACGGCGGGAAACACCATTTGGCATAACGATTATACTATCTTGATAATTACAACCTATACCTTGCACATTAGGATTTTTAATTACAGCAATTGCTTGGCCGCCATCATTGCTATATATTTTATTATCTGGCCCTAGTTGTAAACCACTATATCCACGAGCATTAGATACAGTATATGCACTATTAGAGATAGAAAGAGAATCGTATGCTTTTAATGAAAATTGTTTTATAAAAGTTCCATCTCCACCTAAATTACCTCCTGCACCCGTTACATAAACCAATCTACTATCTGGGCTAAATTCTACACCATAAGCTGTAAAATTTACAGGAATCAGAACTGGCCTACTCAAAAAACCAGTTGCATTATCGAATTTGTAAATTTCGAAATAAGTATTATAAACTACTACTATAAACTTGCCATCTGGACTTGCTTTTATATCACCACTACCTAATAAATTAATATCATTATTTACATTATTGCCAACTGTACTGAGAACTGGATTACTATTCTGAAAACCTTGGCAGGTTATTTTATAACTGTAAAAATTATTAGTCCAATCTCTGCAAATCCACCAAATATCGGTGCCATTTGCATGGGGGATTGCCGTCATTTTTTCTGTTGCAAAAAATTGTATTAAGGTATTCTTATTAGTGACATCACCAAGCCCACCATTAAGTTTCATATCTACGATATTATAAGTATATTTATATAAACTTGGATTACCAAAACTAGTATTAGATGAACCCCATGATACAAATAAGTAATATTTATTAGTATCATTAATAAATGGAAGTATTAGAGCGGTGTTAATTTGTCCTGATTTGCCAAGTAATCCAGTACCATTTGGCATTACTACATTATTTCTGTTCCAAACTTTTTGCCCATCACTATAAAAGAGTAAATTACCATTTTTATTACTAATTGATGCAGCACTAAACCCATTATTTGAAGTTGAAATTTGACCGCCACTAATAAATGAAATAGGATTTGTATTAAAAGAAAGACCATTATTATTAGGAAAAACCCAATTATTAAACTGTTGTGCTATCCCTATTAGATATGAAAATAAAAATAATATCAAAAAAATAATGCGTAACAATTTGCTAATGATTTGGTAACATAAATAAGACAACTACATTGAACAAATTGTTGTTTAGTTTAAGTTAAGTTTTTATAAACATTAAATTAAACAAAATGAAAACAACAAAATTCGTTGTGGTAGTTGCTGCAACATTTTTTATGGGCTTTTTAGGAAAAGCACAAGTAACAAGAAATACAGGTGGCTCTCCTGTAAATGCTACACCTACAACAGTTCCCTCAAACATTTCTCAATTTGAAGTGAGTGGAAAATTAATTACTCAAAATTCTTTTGTTGGTCTTGGAGCAATTCCTGTTGGACAGCAAACAGGCGATTTTGGTGCTTCTGCTAGTTGGAACAGTATGGGTAACTTAAATGCAGGCAGCCAAACATTAAATGGTTTTAGAACCCAAACCAATGGCAGGGCTTTAACATTCGGACATACCATTAATAATAACACAGGTGCACTTTCAAATTCTCTGATACAATGGGGTGGTAATAATAGTATTTCTGTATTGCCAGGCGATTTAGAGTTTAGAAGTTTTATAAACCCAGGTATACCGGGTATTCCTGCATCTGATGATTTACGTTTTTCAATTAGAGGTGCTGATGGAACAGGTTTGTTTGGTGCAAGTACTAGTGGTTTGTTTAGTAATCCCAAGTTTGAAATAAATGGACAAACTAGCTTAGGTTCTTCTAATTATCAGTTAGGGCTTGCAGTTTATACAAGAAACAACAATATTGCAGGAAGTTTTTTAAGTGAAAGTACTTTTGGTGAAGGCATTAATCAAAACACAGGAATTACATCAAAAGCAAAAAATTCTTCAAATAATTATGGAATTATATCTGAAGCGATGAATGATGGTGGCGATGAAGATTTAAACTTTGTGTCTGCTGGTGTTTTTGGTACTGGTTCTATTGCTAATACTACATACGGTGTAATTGGTAATGCTACAATTGGTAAAATAAATTTTGGTGTTTTAGGTCAAGCGTTTAATGGTAGTGGAATATGTTATGGAGTTTACGGTAATGCATTTGGTTCTCCATTTAATGCGGCTGGTTATTTTGCAGGTTCAGTTTATGCAAATAGTTATATTACTTTATCTGATAAAAAACTAAAAGAGAATGTAGCAAATGAAAAAAATGCGATTTCAAAAATTATGAAGTTAAAACCTGTAACATATAATATGAACGCATTTGCTGAAAAAATGATTGGAAAAGATTCAAAAGTTCATCATGGTTTCTTAGCTCAAGATATGCAAGCTGTTTTTCCAGAATTAGTTTATGAAGTAAAGCAACCTGTGTTAGAAAATAATAAAGTAGTAAAAACAGAAGATTTATTAAGTGTTAATTATCAAATGCTTATCCCAATCCTCACCAAAGCCATTCAAGAACTCAACAGCAAAGTAGATAGTTTAAGTAACTTACTAAACGGTAAACAAACACAAACCTTTGTAGTTAAAGAAAACAACACTACAATTAGTGAGCAAATACTAAACGAAACAGCTTACAGCCTCAGCCAAAATGTACCCAACCCTTTTACAAGTAATACCGTAATTAAATACACCGTTCCTGCAACTTCCACCAATGCTAGCATAGCCATTTTAAATTTAAACGGTACTATGTTGCAACAGTTTAATGGTTTAAAAGGTAGTGGTAGCATCACTATCAATGGCAACACTTTACAAGCAGGTATTTATTTATACAGTTTAATAAGTAACGGACAAGAAATTATTACAAAACGTATGGTACTTACCAAATAATTCATGTCAACCCCCTAGTTTTTTCTTCTGCTTTTTTCCTTTATTGAATAAGAAGACGCCAAATTATTATTTGCATCCACTTTACACACCTGCATAACTATTTTCAAACAGAATTCAATTTGAAGATTAACTATTTTCCAATTCCATAATCTTTTCAAACAATTGTTCGTACTCATTTTCAACAATTGCTAAACGTTGTTGAATTTGTTGGTAATTTTTTTCTGTTGCTGAAAACTTTTCAGGTGTTTTGTATATATCAGGGTTTGCTAAGTCTAGCTCTACGGCTTCTTTTTGGCTTTTCAATTGTTCTAATTCTTGCTCAATTTTTTGAAACTTCTTTTGTGCGTTTTTTAGCTCTGTATTGTCTTTTCTTTGATTGGTTATATTGGTTTCAACTGGCTTTGCTGTAGAAGTTTCCGTTTTTGTTTTGGGTTCTTCTTTCTTTTTTACATCTGCTTTGGCAAGTTTGGCCATTCGTTCTTTCCATTCTAAATATTCGGTGTAGCCGCCTTTAAATTCTTTGATTTCATGGTCAATGATTTCCCAAATTTTATTGGCAGTTTTCGATACAAAAAAACGGTCATGACTAACTAAAATTAAGCTGCCTTCATATTTGTTTAAAGCATCTGCTAATAACTCTACACTATGCATGTCTAAGTGGTTGGTAGGTTCGTCTAGCATCAAAAAATTGCTTTTGCTTACAATTACTTTTGCTAACGCTACTCTAGCCTTTTCACCACCACTTAGTAGCTTAATTTTTTTATCGGTATCATCACCACTAAACAAAAAACAACCCAATAAACTTCTCAGTTCTAGTTCCGTTTTTCCACTACCACATTCGAGCATTTCATTTAAAATGGTATTATTTAAATTCAATGCCTCTAGCTGATGTTGGGCATAAAAACTACTTTCTACATTATGCCCCCAAATTCTATCTCCTTCATAGGTTTCCGTTCCTGCAATAATGCGTAAAACAGTACTTTTTCCTTTACCATTGGCTCCAATCAATGCAATTTTATCGCCTCTTTCAATTTCTGCAACTGCACCTTTTACAATTATATTTTCACCAAATTGTTTAGATAAATCTTTCAGTGTTACCAAAACACGACCAGGCTGATTATTTACTTGGAAATTGATTTTGATGTTGGGTCGTTCAATTTCTACATTCTCTATTCGTTCTATTTTATCCAATCGTTTCATGGCACTTTGTGCTGCCGCTGCTTTGGTGGCTTTGGCTCTAAAACGCTCTATAAATCGTTCTTGTTGACGAATATATTCTTGCTGATTTTCAAAAGCCCGTTGTTGAATTTCTACACGTAAAACCTTTTCCGTTTCGTAATATTCGTAGTTGCCACTGTAAATGTGTAGTTGTTGCTGGTAAATTTCTACTATTTTATTGACCATTCGGTTTAAGAAAAACTTGTCATGGCTTACGATAACAACACTTCCTTTATAATTTAATAAATATTTTTCTAACCATTCGATAGATGGTAAATCTAAGTGGTTGGTAGGTTCATCTAGCAACAATACATCTGGCTGTTGCAAAATCATTTTGGCTAATAAAACCCTCATTCTCCATCCACCACTAAACTGTTGGTAAGGTTTGTTGAGTTGTTCGTTTGTAAAACCAAGTCCATGTAAAACCTCTTCTGTTTTGTATTGAATGTTATATCCATCCAATACATCCATTTCATGTAATTTATCGGTGTAGGCAATCAATAGTTTTTCGTCTTCCTTTTCTTCTAGTTGTTTGCCAATTTCTTCAATCTCTTTTTCTAATTCTTTTACTCTTTCAAAAGCACCCATTGCCACTTCTAAAATACTGTCATGTGTATCAAAACTTAATAAATCTTGGTGTAAGTAGCCAATTGTGGTATCTCTCCCTTTTTCAACAGTTCCTTTCGATGGTAAATATTGACCTACCAACACTTTTAATAAAGTAGATTTTCCTGTACCATTATATCCAATTAACCCAATTCTTTCTCCTGGATGAATATGCCAAGTAGCTTCTTCTATAATTACTCTAGCTCCAAATTCAAACGTTACATTTTGTAATCCAATTAACATCTATTTTTTGCATTTTAGGCAGCAAAGGTAATAGTCGATAACAGAAAATAATACTTTTATTGTTTAGTGGATAAATGTCTTCAGTTTCATGTTGTTGCAATGATGTTGGTACACAATTGTGATACCAACATAGGCAGTAAAGCAATAAAACTATCGCCCTCATTGCCAACGGCATTAACAAATGGTCAATTAGACAATGTAATCATGGGAGACAATAGTGTTTCAGTAGGCTTTAAAAAAACAAGCAACACAACCACTTATACCATAACACAGAGGGCTGATGATTGGACGATTCTTTTTCAGCAAGCAACAGGGAAGTATAAAAGATGGAAGTTAAATGGAAAGCGAATTAAGCCAATACAAAAAGATGATATATTATATATCTGCACTGCAAATGGATCGGCAAAAATTACATTAACCAATTAATATTGGTTATTGCTTGTATCTAAACGTATAATGTTTCTGATAACTTTTGTAGGGTTTATCAATCCGTCTAAAAGATTGTTTCACCAATGTTTTTACAAATACTGGTTGATTATACTGATTATACGTGTAGCTAATACGATATATTTCATCAATTGATGAATTAAAATCCTCTGTACTTGTCTCCAGTGTCAACGCATTATTTTGATTGATAAAATACCAACAAAAGGCAATATTACCATATCGTCCATGCGTGGTAACGGATAGTTTCTCATTCGCCAATGCATTCGTAATATTCAATAGATTCAATGGGTTGACCATTTGGTCGTATTTTTCATATTTATAAAAACTACGGTCTCTACCACTTCTGCCATAATCATGTTCAGAAATGTCGTCACTGATATTGCGTGTTGAATCATCTTTGTGAAAATTATCAATATAAATATCACTATCACTATATTCATCATCTTTTTTGCTAGGGATATTTACTCTGGTTTCGATTCTACTTTCACTATTGCTTACTGTTCCAATATATTTTAATGTCCATGCTTGCATGCGATTATCAAAATATAATGTGCTGTCGCCAACAAGCTGACCATTTTGGTATAAAAAATACTGGTGCTCATTTAAAGCCAAATTCCATTTGTTACCCTTTACATCAAAATCAAACAGAACCAACTTTCTTGAAATTGGGTCTAATTCCGTTCCATTATATTGAAATGATTGTTTTTCAATGATTTGCTCAATAGAATTGTTGATTTGTTTTTTTATAATACTAATGACCCGTTTATGTTGATCATATTCAAAAAGCAATTGATTGAAACGTCCTTTAATCGTGTCACTGGTAATGCTTTCTATTAATGGGAGCGCTTTTGCAGAAGCTGATTTAGATTGAGCAAAGGTAAATATTGGAATGATGATCAACAGCGTTAAAATATTTTTCATATATGGATGTATCTATAATTATAGGTACTTAAGTGTAAAACGTTTATTGACTTCTGTACCATTGTTAATCTGAACTTTAATATAAACGGGTAATTTATATTGATTATATGTATACTTTAAACGAACTGTCGTATTTCGATCAGAACTTTCTTCATCAAATGTTATAATATAATTGAGAACATTGTTTTGGTTGACAAAATAAAAGCTCATTATTTCAGTGCCTTCTTCACTAGTATGAAAGGTTATTTTCTCATTACTCAACAATCGTGCAATGTTTAGTTGGTTTAACGGATTTATTTTTGAGTCGTAGGTTGAAAATGTATAGTATGCGCCATCTCTACTTCTGTTGCCATACCGATGTTCCTTTGCTTCATAATTAATATTTAATTGATCTTCTAAATTTAATTGTTCCCTATAGACATTGGGGGCAGAGTAGGGTGGGGTAAAATCATTTTCATGATAAACCTGTTTATTGGTTTGGTGAAATTTGCCGATTCTGGTGTCAAACTTTTCTTTTCTCCAATCCCATTTTTGCTCATTTTTTTCATTAAATACCGCTAAAACACTGTCTCCAATTCGATGGCCATTTTCCATTAAATAGTAGTTTTCCCAATATGAACGAAGTATCCATTGGTTGTTTTTTTTACTGTGTATATACACAAAATCCTTTCTTGCAAAAGGAAGTGTTGCAGTATCTTGATATTCAAATATTTGTTTTTCTTGTATAGTTTCAGCTGAAGAGTTTCCAATTTTATAGGTAATGCCAATTACTCTATTGCGTTGATCATAACTGAACACGACTTTGCGATATTTTCCTTTAACCGTATCACTTGTAATACTTTGGAGTAATGGCAGCTTTTTAGAGCTAACTTTTTTAGATTGTGCTAATAACGTAAAGGGTAAAATTGAAAGAAGCAGTAGTAGTTTCATTTGTATATATTATATTATTTTTTGTATCTAAACGTGATGTTTGATTGATGGTTTTTATAAAATCTTTCCTCTCCTTTAAATACTAGCTTAATTTGAGCCTTAGCATAAATGGGTTGTTTAAATGGGTTATAAGTATATTTTAATGTGAAAATACTCTTGAAGGGGGAACTTTGGTCGTTCACTGTTGTGAAATAATTTACGGGATTATTTTGAGTTATGAAATACCAAGAGAAATCTACATTTCCGTAATGCCCTCCTCTAAAGATTTCCCAAAATTGATTGTGGTTTTGAAAATCATTTCCATCATAAAGGCATATTTTTTCATTCACCAATATATTGGCAATATTTAATTGATTCAATGGATTTATCATCGAATCATACTTTGAAAAAGTAAAGTAAGATCTGCCACCACCGTGATTTGCATATAGGTGCTCAGAAGAATCATAACGAATATTTGATTGGGATGTTAATGTAAATTTATCCATATATATATTTCTGATATCATCCATAGGATCATTACCTGGTTTCATTAAATCCATTTCATGATAAATTTCTTTGCTTGTTTGTTTTAAAAAACCAATTCTTTTTTTAACTTTTTCCTCCCAATTTTCACTATCCTCATTTCTTTCTAGTAACAAAGTACTATCTCCAATTCGCTTTCCATTTTCGTATAAAAAATATTGCTCAGCTTTTGATGCTAGATACCATTTTTCGCTATCTGCATTAAATTCATAAACTTCAATTTTTCGCAAAAAAGGATTTACTGCATTGCCTACATATTCAAAAGTTTGTTGTCTAATGATTTGTTCAACCGTTGTTTTCTTTTTATTATGACCGCTTGTGATTTTAAATTCTTTATTGGTGATATCAATTACTCTATTGCTTTGATCATAAGAAAACAAAACCTGATAAAACAATCCTTTTACCGTATCACTTGTAATACTTTCAATGAATGGCGGCTTTTTTGAGCTAGATTTTTTTGATTGAGCAATTGCGATGAATGGAATAAATACAAGCAGTAATAATAGTCTTTTCATATAGGTATTGGGAGTTATTTTTTATATCTAAAAGTATACCTCTTTTGATATTTTTTATAAAAGATACCTTCCTTTCTAGTTTCTTCCTTAACTCGAGCTATTGCGAATATTGGTTGTTTGTATTGATTATAAAAATAGCGGAAGCTGTAAATCTGCTTGAAAGGCGAACTCCTTTCATCGGTGCTTATACTTAAGTTCAAAAAATTATTCTGGTTTATAAAATACCAAGAAATAACAGTGTTACTGTACATTCCGTTTGAAGTAAGCGATATTTTTTCTGTTGCCAATGCACTAGCAATATTTAGTTGTTTCAATGGGTTCAACATCTTATCATACTTTATAAAAGTATAAAAAGATCCATTGGTTTCTTTCCCAATTATCTCTTCAGAACTTTCTGAGCTTACATTAGATTGAGAAGTTAGTTTGAATTCATCAATATACATTCTAATGCCTCCATTGGGTTCATTGTATGGTCTTGATAGATCTAATTCACTATAAATGAGCTCACTTGTATGAATTCGTTTATATCTATTTTTCGGTTTCGAATCTTTCGTTTCATTATCATTATACAAAGTACTATCATAAACTCGCTTTCCATCTTTAAAAAATAAATTTTCAACGACCTCTATATCTAAATACCATTCCTTATTTGTATCGTCAAATTCATATAAAGCAAATTTTCTAGCAAAAGGTACAGTTGAATCGCCTTTATATTCAAATTCTTGTTTTTCAGTAATTTGTTCAACTTGTTTATTTATTTTGTTCGAAATAGTTGTTATGATTATTTCCTTTTTGGTTATGCTAATTACTCTATTCCGTTTATCATAAGAAAAAGATAGTTGATTAAATTTTCCATTAACAGTGTCACTCGTAATGCTTTCGATCAATGGAGACTTTGCAGATTTTGTTTTTGGCGTTTGAGCGAATGTGATGAACGGAATGATGGCAAGAATTATTAGTATACTTTTCATAGATGTATTGGGTTATTTTTTATATCTGAAAGTGAACCTTTTTTGATATTTTTCAAGTAAATTTTTTTCATTCTCCCTCAATACAATTTTTACATTGGCCTTAGCAAAAACAGGTTGATTAAACTGATTGTACCTGTAATGGAAATTAACAATGCCTTTATCAGATGAAGGCTCACCAAGATCTACAGTATAGCTTATCGGATTATTCTGATTAAAAAAATACCAACCAAGTCCTTTTTTGCCATATTTCCCACACCAAAAAAAAGTAAAGGTTTCCTCATCATTTGTATTTTGACCTCCTCCAAAAGGAAAGCAAATTTTTTCATTCACCAATACACTAGCAATATTTAACTGCTTCAAAGGGTTCCGTTTTGAATCAAATGTTGAAAAACTATAGTCAGTCTCTTGATTCCATCTAGATCCAGTAATGTTTATAGAACATTCTTCGCCAATATTTGATTGTGATTTTAGATTAAAACTATTTTCATAAGTATTAGGATTTTCGTTTTTTTTCTTTAGTGGTCTCATATCTTTTTCATGAATAATTCTCTTTTTTGTTTGTTGTAGTTTTCCAATAATATTTTTATTTTCCTCAAGCAATAAAGTACTATCGCCTATTCGCTTTCCGTTTTTATATAAAAAATATTGTCCCTCAGAAAAATCGGTGTGCCAAGTTTTAGAGGAACTATCGTATTCAGAATATTCTTGTTTTCTTACATATGGAGCTTTTGAACTTCCTGTATATTCAAAAATTTGTTTTTCTTCTTGTATAATTGTAAAAGTTTGTTTTTTAGCAACTGTTGTAATTTTTAAGACATTATGGGTAATTCCAATGACTCTATTGCTTTGATCATAAATGAACAATACTTGATAAAATTGGCCATTAGTTGTGTCACTTGTAATACTTTCAATTAATGGCGGCTTTTTTGAGCTAACTTTTTTCGATTGAGCAATTAAGATGAATGGAAAAATTGTAAGCAATATTAAAATTCTTTTCATAAGGGCTACGTAATTGTTATTTATACCTAAACGTAAATTTTTGTGTATACTTTCTAACAAATTTGCCGTTATTATTAAATAGCTGTTTCACATCAACAGTGGCATAAATAGGTTGTTGAAAACGATTGTAGGTATAATTAAACTTAAAAATGTATTTGAAATGTTGAGTTTGTTCGTCGGTGGTTACAGTATAGTCTGTATAATTATTTTGATTGAAAAAATACCAGCAGATGTCAGTTTGGCCATATTGTCCTCCAAATTCTGATGTTACTTTTTCATTAGCCAATATACTAGCCACATTTAACTGCTTTAATGGGTTTAATCTTGTGTCAAATGCCGAAAAAGTATAGTAAGAGGCTTCGTTACTTCTATTTCCCCAACGGTAAGCGGAAGTTTCATTACCAATATTTAGTTGAGATAATAATGTAAATTCATCAAAATATTTATCAGGAAAACTATATGGTTTAGTTAAGTCTATTTCATGATAAATTCGTTGGGATGTTTGCTGTAATTTTCCAATTATTTTTTGTGGTTCCGCTGTTTTCCAATCCCATTCTAAGTCTCCTTGCCAATTTTTTAAATACACAGCACTATCACCGATTCGTTTCCCATTTTCATACAAAAAATATAGTTGCTCAATTGATTGTATAACCCATGTTTTTGGATCGTCTTTAGAGGGTTGATAGGAAGTGGTTTTTCGAGAAAAGGGCTGCAACAATGTATCAGTATATTGAAAAATTTGCTCCTTAATTATGTATTCTTTAAAAGCTCTTTTCTTTTTGGCACCAATTTCAATTTTTATTTCTTTATTGGTAATGGCAATTACTCTATCGTTTTCATCATAAGTAAATAATACCTGATTAAACTTGCCATTGCTAGTATCGCTTGTAATACTTTGTATAAATGGGGGCTTTGTAGAAACAATTTTTTTTGTTTGAGCAAGTGAAATAAATGGAATAAGTACAATTAAGAATTGTATTTTTTTCATAAGGAGCATGTTTAAGGTATTTAGGGGGCTTTTAAAAAGGCAATATAGTTATTCAATTGTAAACTAGTAATTAATATTGCAGCTATGATAAGAATTGTATCCAAAGAAATTCATAACTTTTCGCCTTTGTTGGTGGTGTTCTTCACTCAGACATTCGCCGATATTGGTATGCAATAGGCTACCAACATCATTCTTCACCGTTGATGGAATAATTTTGGTACACTATTGTGATACTAACATCGGCAGAAAGTTGTGCAAAATATTTTGTGCAATTTTAAATGCACAGATTTTTTTGCACATAAATGTGTGCATTATTTTTTGTGCAAAAAATAATGCACAAAAAAAATTGCACATATTGTTTTTGTATGAAAATGGTTGAATAGGGCTTTTTTTAAAATTCGTAATTCTCGCCGTTGTTGGTGAAGAACACAAACAATATATACGATACATTTCTGCCGTTTTGGTTTGCCATAGGCTACCAACATCATTTTTCATCGTTGATGTATCTTGTATTGATGTTGTTACACTATTGTGATACAAACATCAGCAGAAAAGTATTTGATAAAAAATAGGCTATCTCCTAAACGAGATAGCCTATTTTTTATTGATGCGTATAAATGATAATTCTACTAAAAAACATTATCAACAGCTGGTCTACTATATGTTTCTTTTCGATCCGTTGTTTTTGGATGCCCAAAGTAAAAGTATAGGGTTCTTTTTTGTGTGCCGTCTAAACTTGTAGGCTCACTTTGTGGGCCCAATGCTCTTGTATTGGCACTAATGGTTACCGCCAATTTAGTACCAATAGGAGGAATGCAATCTAAAAAGCTAATGTTTCCTTTGGGTAATTCTGGATGTGGACGAACACCCGTTAATGCGTAAAAATCGAATAGTCGAACGTATAATCCTGTATCTGCAGATGCAACATACATTTTACCTTCTACTGTACTTAATTCCATCCAATGAATTTCGCCATAATAGCCTTTAAATTCTGGATATACCATTGGTGAATAACCGGTTTGTGTATTGTTGTATAAATTTTCCCACACATTAATCGGTGTGCCTTGTAAGCGATTTTTCCATTGTCTGTATGGGCCTTTTCCTAACCATTTTGCTCCTAGAACAAAATTTTCTGGATAATTAAAACTTATACCTGCATAGGTGTAGCTGCCTTTTAAATTATAGGCATAATCTAAAGCAACCCAACCATTTGGCTGCATAACCCATTTGGTGTATTGCATATTGCCATCGTATGTGAATTCTACCACATGGTTATTGCCTTCTTTGTATTGTTTGCTTGAAACAACATTGCCGCTGCCTTGTACTAAAATGGGGCCATTGTTAAAAGACAATACATAATCGTTCGTTGTATTTTTGGTGGTTACTAATAAGCCCGTTTTTTTATTCAATACAACTGATACATCTCCACCTTTCAAAGTGTATAGCGAATCTGTTTCTTCAACACTTGTAGTGCCATTGCTTGCCGTTATAAATGGAGTAATGATGGCTTTAGGCGATTGAATAGTCCACGTCCATTTATAAATTTCTTTATTAAATGCATCCGTTGCTACCAAAACCAATGCTTCATAGTTTTTATAATTGGTTGGTAATGATAAATGTAGGGTTCCTTTTTGAAGTGGAGCAATAGATGGATCAACAGTAACACCTTTTTCTTCAACCGTATAGCCACTCAAAGCATCCCAAGGTTTACGGAATTTTACCAAAGCCCATTGAAACTTACATTGATTGGTATTGGTAAAATGATATCTGTTTTCTACTTCAATATTGCCTTTAAAATTTTCTGGCAGATTTTTTAAACGTATTTGTATGGGAGAAAAAACTTCTCTCAGTGCAAAGAAACTTCCTTCTTTTTGTCTATGTGGCCCTAATATTCCATCATTTGCATTTAAACCATTGGCATCAATTACATTGTTAAAATCGGTACGTACAATTCCTTCATCTACCATTGCCCATACAAAACCGCCTGCACTACGTTTAGCATTCCAATGCAACTCCCAAAAATCGCTCATGGCTGCACCTGCACCACCATCATCTTGTGCATGTAAAAATTCGGTAGGCATGTAAATAAGAGAATCGTTGAGTATTTTTTTGGTACTGTAATAATCTTCGTAGTGATTACAATCTACACTATTAAAATCGTTACCTGGACGATGATGTGGATGCAAAACAGGACGTTTAGAAAAATCCCATTTGGTAAAAAACACATCTAACTCTTTATTGGTTCCCCCTTCATTTCCATTGTTCCAAAATAAAATGGAAGGATGGTTAAGGTCTTTAATGACCATTTCTTTTACCAATTTTTCTCCCACTTTGGTGTTGTAAAATTTCTGCCATCCTGCTAATTCATCTAAAACATATAATCCCAACGAATCGCATAATTCTAAGAATTTTTTATCTGGTGGATAATGAGAACATCTCACTGCATTCATATTCATTTCCTTCAATAATTGCACATCCATCAATTGAATGGCATCATTCAATGTTCTTCCTGTTTCAGGCCACCAACAATGTCTATTCGTACCTTTTAGTTTTATTTGAACTCCATTTACATAAATGCCATCGCCTCTTCTTATTTCTATTGTTCTAAAACCAAATTTTTCCGTAGTGGTATAAATTGATTTAACTCCCTCTTTTAAATACACATTCACCTTATAAAGATTAGGCGTTTCACTTGTCCATGTTAAGGCGTTAGCCACTTTTGTAGATACGGTAATTACACTGTCTTTGGGTGAAACAGGTGCAGTGGTTGAAGCTACTTTTTTGCCACTTGCATCTATTATTTCTGCAACAACAGTTTTGTTTGTGGTAATGTTTTTAGTAAAAATTTGCATGGCAAAATTTCCATCTGCTTTAGCATCAATGGCTACATAATCAATATGTTCTTTAGGTACAACTTCTAAATATACGGGTCTAAAAATGCCACCAAAAACCCAGTAATCAGCCAAGCGTTCTGCATTGTTTACACTTGCATCGCTACTCATTTTGCTTACGGTAGCTTCTAAAGTATTGGTTTTTCCGAATTGAACAAGAGCAGTAATGTTGTACTTAAATCTATAGAATGCACCTTGGTGAATATCGCCGGCTTGTTTACCATTTATCTTCACTTCAGTATCGGTCATGCTTCCTTCAAACACAATAAAAATTTCTTTGTCTTTCCAGTTGGCAGGAACAGAAAAGTTGTGCTTGTATAAACCCTTTTCATCGGCAAAGCGAAAGTTTTTACCATTGGTTTTATAATCTCTTCCATAGTTGTATGTTCCAAAACCTTGTTGTTCCCAACAAGAAGGCACTTGAATTTTTGTCCAATAACCACTTTGTCTGCCACCTGTGCAAAAAAAGTCCCAAGCAACTGTTTTATCGCTACCTGTACCAGATAAATATTGAATTTGTTTTTGTTGCGAAAAGCCCAATTGCAAACAAAGTAATGCGTAAAAAAGTAACTGTAATTTTTTCATTGTATTGCTATTATTGTAGTTGAATAAGGCGAACAAATCCATCTAAGCCAGCAGGCTGAACCTGCCAGTTGCTAGCATCGAAGGGTTTGTAGTTAATGTTTACAAAATTGATTTCGTGGTAATTTCTCCAAACTTGTTTTTGTGCATCCATGTAACGCATACGATTAGCCATAAGGTTGCACACTTCTATTTGAATCGTATTGTTACCTTCTCGTAAATATTGGTCTATTTTAATTTCATAAGGCAAGCTCCAAACCAAACCAACTTCTTTTCCGTTTACTATTATTCTTGCACTTTCATGAAGTTTTTCGAATTGAAGCAAATACGATTTCGATTTATTTTTTAATTGAAATTGAGTGCTATAAATGGCTGTGCCTGAAAAGTAGGATAGGGTAGTGTCGTTTTTAATATTTGTCCACGGTTGAATTTTTTCAATTGTTTTTGATGTAGGTAAAAATGGACCACCTTCTGTAAAATTAATTTTCCATTGATGATTGGTTAAGTCGATGACTTGTTTGGATACATCTTTATACTTCCAATTGGGTAACTGCTTGCTTGGTAGAAAGCTAGCTTGAACAATGATAGATTCTCCAGATTTTAATTGTAAACGAACATTATCGATATAGCTACCCATATTTTTAAAAGCTACGCTACCCGTTTCTCCGGTTAAAGGATTAATGAATTGCAGCGATTGTGGCATTACTTGCAAACGAATTGTAGTATCTATATCTTTAGCCGAATTGTTCGATACAAAATAATATTTGCTATTGTTTTTATAAGACGTTATAAACTTTAACCCTAATTGTGTAATTGTACTTTCGTTTTTAACACGTAAATATTCCAAAGCCTTATTAAGATCGGCACAAACAATAATTTTACCAGCTAATTTTAATTTACTTTCTGCAATTCCATTACCTACGTTTACTAACTGCAAACTTTGAATTAGCTGTTGTAGTTGTTTTCTATTTTCAACCAAATTATGCATACCAGGAACATCAGTTGGTAACGATTGAATTACAATTTCATCAACATTGTTTTTCGCTAAATCAATAATATTTTGAAGCGTTTTTACTGGCATTAAGTTACAGGTAGGAATAACCAAAACTTCCTTTTGCTTCTTTAACAATACCGCTCTTTTAAGCCATTCAGCAATCATTTTATCGCTTACAAAATCTACTTCATATCCTTTGTTTTGTAATTGGGTTACATTTTTGTAAAAAGGGGTAGGGTGTAGCCATTCTTTAATGTGATGTACTGATAAAGGCATATCTATACCTTCTGCTTGATGCCATACATCGTAAATTGGCCAATACATTTTTATATTATTAGCAGGTGTTCCTTGCAATACTTGTTGTACTCTTGAAATATATTCATTTAAACCCTTTACATGTTTCCAAAGGCTATTGTAAGGAACAAAATTTACCGATGCATAAAACAACCATCCAGGAAATTTTACATCTGCTGGTGTGTACGTTGTGCCATGATAAAACACATGATTTACGCCAGATAAAAATACTTGATCAACTTCTGGTTTACACTGACTCCAACTAGTTTTAAAATGTTCTCCCAACCATGTAAATGTTTCGCTGCTTGTAAGTGGTTTATTGTAAAAATGTGCTGCACTACTTGCAAATTTTAGCATAATAGGATCTGGGTCTACATTTCTAACATCACCACTATCTCTTCTTAAATTTTTAACGCCAAATGCAGTGCTACCAAAGGTTTCACATTCAGGAATATCAAATGCTCCGTATAAATCTAATAAGTTTCCTGGTGAACCATGTGCTTGATTTACAGATTTAGTATTGCGTTTATTTGTCCATTTGGTAAATACACTCGAAAAATTTTCAAGCATTAAATCTGCAATCGTTTCTCTATAATCGCTTTTTAGTCTAGCAACAGTATCGTTGTGTGCTTTACTAATAAATGCATTCATCCAGTTTTTTAAATTATAACCACGTCTTTTTTCAAATTCGCTAAAAAATTCTGGTGTCCAATCGGCGTTATACACTTCGTAGCTATCATTAAAAAAAGCTTGTACACCATGAGATGAATTGCCAAAAGCACTATCAAAAATGGTTAAATAATTGGCTGTAGCATTTTTACTAAAATGATCTATAGTATAGCCTTCACCACCAGGTGCTGCACGTTTTACTGCTTGTCTTGTTTTACCAATAAAAATGGCTACAATTTCAGCATTTGTATTGCTTACATAATTTAAAACACCCTCATTGTTTACTTTTTTTGTAACATCTATCGGTTGTTTGTTTGCAGCGTACACCATTACACTACTTAGTTGGGCAAAGCCTTTTTGTTTCGCATCTGCAACTACTATTTTTTCTGTTAATGGTTCATTGGCTTTTAGCGTATATTTCTGTGTAATTAGTTTGGTAGCAGCATCGTTAATGGTAACATTACTGCCACCAATTGGCCAACCTGTACCTACAGAAATATAAACGCCCATGTTTAAGCGTTTAGCTTCTGCAACGGTAAAGTCTAACATCTTCATCCATTCTGGAGAAAGATATTTGATGTATCTTTTTTCAAAACCTTTAGCACCATAAATCGGAACAATTTCTACACCACCAAAACCAACAGCTGCCAGTTGTGTAAGTTGCTTTTTTATACCAACTTCATCTACTGCACTACCCATCCACCACCAACGTGTCCATGGTTTGTTTGTTACGTTGAAAGCGTTTGTTTGAGCATTTGTTTGTAGCCATAAAAATATGCCCAAACACATCAGCAAAAGTTTCTGTTGTATTCCTATTTTGTACTTCATTTTTCTTAATATTTTGAAGTGATTTTTTTATTGAAACCAGCAGTAGTGCAACTATTACGCTTTTGTTGCGTCGCACTCTTGTACGCTTTTCTTTCTATTCAACTGTTCATCAATTACCATCAGGTTTTGCCACACTTACCATTATGCTTAATGGCCAATTAAATTGTTCTATTGCATCAGGTTTCGCTGGATTAAAATTAGTTACTGATTTCTTTAAGTATTGAGCCAATGGCAATTGAATATCTTTCATTCCTTGTACAATACATCTAGCAATTTCATAAGCACCATAAGGATTAAAATGTGTATTGTCGTTCAATGCTTTTGGTTGATTGGGAAAAGAATTGGCTGGATAAATTACAAATGCTTTTTCACTTTCTTTTTTACCCCAAGCTTCGTATAAAGTTTTGCTCATTTCATTCAAATCTATCAATGGTACTTGTAGTTCTTTTGCCACCAAACGCATAGCAGCAGGATAATCGCCTAAAGTCATTACCACTTTTCCACTACTATCAAAATTTCTTCTATTCATTGATGTTACTAAAACTGGATTGCCCCCTTTTTTTCTTGCTTCATTTACATAAAAAGAAATATCTCTTTTATAGGTTGTAAAAGCACCAACACCTTCGCCTTTTTGTTTTTGATCGTTGTGGGCAAATTCTATAAACAAATAATCGCCCTGCTTCATTTGTGTCAGTATTTTTTCTAATCGTCTAGCACTCATAAAACCGCTAGCCGTTTCGCCACTTTCTGCATAATTAGCAACCACCACTTTGTTGGGGTCAAAAAAGGCAGGAAACATTTGTCCCCAAGCTGCATAAGGTTCTTCTGCTTGATCTACAACTGTAGAATTTCCGGCTAAAAAAACAGTAATAGCATCCTTGTTTGGTGTAATTTCCATAGCACATAACTTAGGCCTTGCACCATTTAATTCAATCGTAAGTTTATCATCCCAATGTAAATAGTTTCTTTCACGACTTTTAATACGTACAATTTTACCATTGGCTTTAATAATGGTATCTCTAATGTGAACGGTAAACTGTAGCTCCAACGTTTTTCCTTTTTCAGTAATCAGTGGCTCTATCATTAATCGTCTACATTCAGCTCTTATGGTGGCAGCACTCACATCTTTCACATCACCAATAATCATTTTTACATCATAATTTCCTTCAGGTAGTTTCACTGAAAACTGAAAAGGTTTATTACTGGTTACGAAACCATCAATAGCAGCGTTTTTCTCTTTTCTACCTATATTTTCAATAGCTCTATTATTGGTTTCAAATCCAAAGCCTTTGCTATAAGAAAATGTGTCTGATGCTATAACTTTTGTAAATCCTTTTTGGGCTTTTCCCAATCCAAAATCGAAGTTCAGTATATTGTTGTTTGTTTGTGCAAACGCTATGTTGATGCATATTTGTAGTAATACAATGAATGCAACGAACAATCTATTATTTAATATGGTTTTCATTATTATTTGGTATAATGTTTAGCTTGTTTTAAGAGTAGAACGAATGGTATACGTTTTTCCTGCCTTCGTTTTAAACGAGTATAAAAAGTATTGTATGCCATTTTTAAATTCTGTTGTTTTTACAGGTATAATTCCTTCAATCATAATAGGAGTGGTGGTTCTTAAAACACAATTATTTCCTTGCTTCGATAAAATGGAAGCTTTGTGTAAAGTCGCATTTTCCCAATCTATGTTTATTTCAAAATTTCCCCTTGCAACAATGCCTTTTACAGAGCCATTTTGCCAATTATTGGGTAATGCAGGTAACAATTGAATATGGTTTAAATGGCTTTGAACCAACATTTCTGCAATGCCTGCTGTTGCTCCAAAATTGCCATCGATTTGAAACGGTGGATGTGTATCGAACAAATTGTTGAGAGTTGAGGTTTTTAGTAATTCTTGATACATTTTATATGCATGATTTCCATCGAATAATCTTGCCCAAAAATTAATTTTCCAAGCTTTGCTCCAACCTGTTCCACCATCACCTCTTATAATTAAAGTGTTTTTACTTGCATTTGCAATAGCAGTATCTAATAGTGGCGAAATTTGATGACCCGGATGTAAACCAAATAAGTGAGAAACATGTCTGTGTTGAGGATCTTCGTCTTCCCAATCATCAAACCATTCAACTAAATTTCCTTTTTTGCCAATTTTTAATGGTAATAGTTTTGATTGTTTGTTTTGTACAGTGGCAACAAAGTCTTTGTCAATTCCTAAAATATTAGCAGCAGTAATAACATTGCTAAACAAATCCCAAATAATTTCTAAATCCATAGCAGATGCAATGGTTACTGTACCCTTAAAACCTTTCGGATGTAAATACACATTTTCTGGAGAAGTTGATGGAGCAGTAACCAACTTTCCATCTTTTTCTACCAACCAATCTATACAAAATTCGGCTGCTGCTTTCATTAATGGATAAGCCGTGTCTGCTAAATATTTTTTGTTGTTGGTAAATAAATAATGATCGAATAAATGTTGGCTAAGCCATGGACTTCCTAGCGACCAATTAGCCCATTTGGGATCTCCACCTCCTTCACCAACAGGATTTGTTTGAGCCCATAAATCGCTATTGTGATGAACAGCCCATCCTTTCATTTTGTAGTAATTAGAAGCTGTTGCTGTTCCGTTTTTTGCCATACGTTGAATGTGTTGAATTAGTGGCACATTCATTTCTGCAAGATTACATTGATTAGCCAACCAATAATTCATTTGTAAATTAATATTGGTTGTGTAATTGCTTCTCCAAGAAGGACGAATATTATCGCACCAAATACCTTGTAAATTGGCAGGAAAGCCACCTGGTCTTGAAGAACAAATTAATAGGTATCTACCATATTGAAAATACAATTCTTCTAATCCAAAATCTTGATTTCCTTCTTTGTATTTTTTTAATCTTTCGTTGGTTGGCAAATCGATAATAGAAGCATTGTTGATTGAAAGTTGTAAGCGTTTAAAATAGTTGCTATAGTCATTTATGTGTAGATTTTTAAGAAGACTGTAGGGTTTTTTGATGGCGGCATTTATCCATTTTGTATTAATAGCCGATTCATCTGCACCATCTTTGTCAGGACATTTGTCAATGCCATTAAAACTAGTAGCACCTGATACAAAAATGATCGCTTCCGTTGCATTATTTAGTTGTATTGTGCTATCTGTTGTGGTAATTGTTCCATCGGTTTCTACAATTTTCAATCGCATTTCATAACGCATTCCAAAACAATTTTCAGCGTCTGAAAAAACTATTGGTTTAGGGTTTCTTCTTTCATCATTGTTTATTCTAGCCTTGCCTTTTAGAATTAAGTCTTTCGAATTGGTTGTAGTTACTTGATGTTGTAATTCATTATTTACTTTAAATGTTGCATTGATGGTACCTTTTGAAGAAGCAGTTAGTTTAATCACCATCAATTGATCTGGTGCTGATGTAAAATATTCTCTAGTAAAATGCACATTGTCAACTGTAAATTGTGTGGTAGCAATGGCTTCAGTAATATTTAAGGTTCTTTTGTAATTACTAATATTACCTGTAATTGATTGCTGAATAAATAGGTTGCCTAAAGGCTGATACATTTGTGTATTTGGACCTTGCATTTTTCTAAGCAATCTTACTGCTTGTGTAACACTGTCTTTAAACAAGGCTTCACGTACTTGGGGTAAATATGTATATGCATCAGGATTTGGATTTTGATTCACAGGGCCACCTGTCCATAAGGTTTGTTCGTTCATCTGAATGAGTTCGTTTTGAACTCTACCAAAAATCATTGCTCCTAATCTTCCATTACCAAGTGGTAAAGCCTCATTCCAATCTTTTGCAGGTTGATTGTACCAAAGCACATTTTTTGTTGCAATTTGAGCTATTGATTCCAAACAAATCACAAAAAGAAAAACCGTTAAAAGTAAACATGCAGATTTTTTTTTCATACAGAAAACTTCGTTAATTAATAAGCTTGCAAAGCACTATCGTTGAGCTTAAATGTATTTGATTTTATTAATTCCAATACTGCTGCACCTGCTAACAAAACAGGGCCATAACCATGAGCCGCATATACATTAATTGGACGATAATAATAAAAAGCAGGATCAAAGCCCATGCCTGTTCCTACACATGTTCCTTCAATTTGTCCTTTTGCATTTACTTTACTAGCAACAGCATTCCATGCAAGCAATACCATAGGTGCATAGGCTTTTTTATCCAACCATTTTTTTTGAATACCATTGGCAATACAATAGGTGTAAATAGCTGTAGCAGAAGTTTCTAAATAAGAATCGTTTTTATTGAGTAATTGATGCCAAAAACCAGTTCCATCTTGATATGTAGCTAAACCTTTCACATGATTTTGAAATAAGGTAAGAATCGTTTTTCTTTTTGGATGATTTTCTGGTAAAACATCTAACAATTCAGACATAGCCAATAAAGCCCATCCATTGGCCCTTGCCCAAAAAAATGCTGGATGAGGCTCCATAGATTCTACCCAACCATGTTGAAATAAATTTTTATCTGCATGAAACATTCTGTTTGCAAATTGAATGACTTGGTTACACGCATCATCGAAGTAGGCATTGTTTTTAGAGAATTTACCCATTTGTGCTAAAGCTGGAACGCTCATGTATAAATCATCTAGCCAAATAGTATTGTTTTGTGGTCGGTTTCTTGCTAAGGTTTTATCCTTCAATCTATATTCTTTGCTACTAATGTAGGTTATATAATTTTGTATTAAGGGTTGTAAGCCACTTGTTATTTGGTTTCGTTCGGCTTTTATCATAGCTGCACAAACCGCACCTGCATCGTCTAATGCTTTTGGTTGAATAACTTGATGTAAAGGATTTTTCCAATTAGGGTATTTATTTGACAACTCCTTAATAAAGGGAACAGCCTCTTTTATAAAATGAAACCTTTTTGTTACATAGTTATTGTATTGTTGATTTCCTGTAGCTTTTGCAAGATGCATCATGCCTGCATACGTAACACCCCATTCATAACTTGTAAGTCTATAATCACCAGGCTTAATAATGCTATTGGTATCGAGTAGCGATAAATTTGTAATTGGCTCACCCGTTTTTTTATTAATCCAAATGGTTGGTGTAGACTTGTTTAAATAATTATAAACTTTATCTACTACTTCTATAATACTATTTGCTGTAGGCGGTTCGTAAGGTGTAGGATAATTGGGTTTTAAAGCATGCAAAGGAGCCGTTACATCGTTTGCAACCTGTTGTGCATTGCCGAAGTTTGAGCAAATAACGAGTAATCCAATGAAGGTAGTTTTTTGTATAGATATGAATGGATGTTTGATAATATATTTCATTTTTAGACAAGCATTTGTAAGAGAAAGTAGTTTTGCATAATTAAGTTGTAAATCTGTTTTATTCATCCTGTTCCATCCTGTTATTTATTGTTTTTTTACAAATGGTAAAAAAAGGACGGCACAATAGAAATTGACCGTCCGCTCGTGTTTACGATTGTGCCAAAAGGCTCTGTATGAAAAAACTAGTAACCAGGATTTTGATAATTGGCTATATCGGTTGATGTAAATGGAATTCCATTATTGGTTAATGATACGATTTGTGGTAATGGAATTGGTCGTAATTTGTGATGTGGAGCCATATTGGTAGCATCTGCATTGAACAATTTCGTTCTGCTAAACAAGGTTTCTGTTCTTACTAAATCTTCCCAACGATACAATTCACCGCATAATTCTCTTGTTCTTTCGTTCAACATAAAATGAATAAATCGATCTGTTGTACTAGAAACGGTTGCAGGATATTGTTCGCTTGTGGCATTTGTAGTAAACAAAGTTGCAGAAGCTAACATGGCATTTTCTGTGCTGTTTAGGTCGTTAGCTGCACCATAAAACATCCAATTATGCGGATTTTTAATTTCTCCAGCTTTGTAGGCAGCTCTTCTTCTTATAATGTTTATGTAGTTTAAAGCATTGCCATAGTCGCCTTTTCTTCCGTATGCTTCCGCAATAATTAAATAAGTTTCGCCCAATCTTGCCAATGTGCCGTTTCTAATTCCTCTAGCTTCATTGGCAGTATTTGTTAAACGAACGCCATCTAAAAACTTAATCATACTCAGGTATTTGTTGTCAGAAAAGTCTGATGTAATGGGTGCAGTAGCATTCGCTTGTTTATATCTAGCGTATATTCTATAATATCTCATTTTAGCAATATCTGCTGTTAAAAGTGGCTTATCTATGTTGTTTACAATAAATAATGCAGCAGTATCTCCAATACCCACTTTTGGTCTACCAATTACATCGGTAGTTGGAGCGTCAGCAGCAGTAAAAACAGGCAATCCTGTATTTGCGGTTACATTTCTGTAATAAACAGTTTGAAAGGTTTTAAAGAAACGAGAATCATTTGTTTTATCAAAAATATCAATGGTGTAATCTGTTGGTCTTAACCGTCTGAAAGGACGGCCATTGAAGAAATCTCTTGTCATTCCTGGAATTGCAATACCTGCATCGTATTGTGTAATGTAAAACATATGCACTTGGTTATTGGCTGCACTTGCTAAAGCAAGATTATCGCTAAATTGAGCTGCAAAAATGATTTCATTACTATTGTTGTTGGCTGTAATTTTTGATTTGTCTGCTACAGGTGCAGTTCCATCTAGTCCTGCTCTTGGTGGTGTATGGCTAGCATAGGCAGCATTAAATAAGTTGCCGTAATTAGTTTCTAAAACATGTGGACTAAATCTGATTACAGAATCTGCAAATACAATAGCACTATCCATATCGGTAGGTTTTTGTCCTCTTGCTTCAGTAACTGCACTTCCACGGGTAAGATATGCTTTTGCCAAATAATGATAAGCAGCTGCTCTTGTGCCTCTTCCTTTTTCAGTAACAGACCATGGTAAAGATGGGCCTGCTGTTCTTAAATCGCTAATGATTTGATTGTAAACTGCTGCAACAGAAGCTCTTGGAAAATCTGTTCTTAAACCCGAAGCCGAATTAGTAACTAAAGGAACGCCGCCAAACTGTTGCACCAATGTGAAATAATAATAGGCTCTTAAAAATCTTAATTCACCAATTCTTAAATTCTTTTGTGCATCAGTTCTTAAAATTCTAGAACTAGCATTGTTATAAGCAGCAATTTTTTCAATTCCAATATTGCATCTGTTAATGCCAGCATAACTCTGAATCCATAAACCATTTACAAAACCGTCTGGTCCATTTGCATTTAAATCTGAATTGTAACGGTTAAATTGAACATTGTTGAATTGATCACCTACTCTAAATTCATCTACTCCAAAATTGTATAAAGCATAAGATTGTTCACCTTCAAATTTCCATTTTAAAGGAACATAAGCAGATTTTACCAAATCTTCTAGTCCTTGATCTGTATTGTAATAGTCTTCTGTAAGTTGAGTCACCAATTCTTCTTTGATAAATTTTTTGCAAGAAGTTATTGCAAGCATGCTCAATAAACATGCTATAAAAGTGTATATTGAAAAAGTTCGTTTCATGATAATTATTTTTCGTTTCTATAAATTATAAACCCAATCTGATTCCAAAAACAATACTTTTAAAACTATAAGAGTTTGGTCCAGGATTGTTGGTTGTTGCAGTAAATTGCTCTGTGTATTGTATCGTTTCAGGATCGTAATCAGAACTTTTATGAATTAAAAATGGATTTACCACATTTACATAAACAGCCATATTAGTTGCCTTAATTTTATTTACAAATGAGGTAGGTAATTTATAGGTTAAAGAAATATTTCTTACTCTAGCAAAACTGCCTTCTCTATAACCTAAAGATTCCCAATAGGTAGGTACATCAGATGTACGAGTTGGTTGTTGATACTCGTTAGATGGATTGGTTGGAGCCCAATAGTTTACTTTAGCAGATTGGAAACGACCCACTAATGCTGGACGAGGAACACGATACATGCCACCTTTACGGATATATATCATGAAACTTAGTTCAAAGTTTTTGTAGGTAATCGTATTGGTAATACTTCCTGTCCAATTGGCATTATCGCTACCCAAAATCATCTTATCATTTCCATCTATTAATGTGTCTCCATTTCCATCTACAACTCTAATTCTTCCGGGACGAAATGCTGTATTTGCTGCATTGGTTCCTTTAGCCCATAAGTAATCTTTTAAATAGCCACCTTTTGCTGTGTCGGCATATTGATAAATACCTGCAGATTGATAGTTGTAATACACTCTTGTTGGTTGACCAACAAAAAGCAAGTTGGCAAGGTTGTTATTTTTTGTTCCATCAATTGTAACTATGGCTTCTTTGTTTCG
>Ga0114938_1000612_pt1 | contig 26143 bp, 18 predicted proteins | sample AshMeaBigSpring_FD_88675 | JGI IMG/M metagenome (GOLD analysis project Ga0114938, IMG submission 88675) | Groundwater microbial communities from Big Spring, Nevada to study Microbial Dark Matter (Phase II) - Ash Meadows Big Spring | ecosystem: Environmental > Aquatic > Deep subsurface >... | reverse complement strand
GTAGCTTTTTACTCCTGGATAAGTCTCGAAATATCCTTCAATCAGTTCTTTGGCTTCTTTCCGATCGACGTTCATCCTTTCGGCTAAGCCGAATACCGATATGCCATATATGATCCCGAAATTTGCTGTTTTTGCTTTGCGACGCATGTCGGAGTCAACCTCCTTTATAGATTTCTGATAAATCTTAGCTGCTGTTGCAGCATGGATATCGTAATTGCTCATGAAAGCATCTATCATATTTTTATCTTCGCTCAAGTGTGCCATAATTCGCAACTCTATTTGTGAATAGTCGGCTGAGAAGAAGATATGTCCTTCATCCGGGATGAAAGCTTTTCGAATTTCTTTCCCATTCTCATCTCTGATAGGGATGTTTTGAAGATTGGGATTACTTGAACTCAATCGCCCTGTAGAGGTCACTGTTTGGTTGAATGAGGTATGTATACGTCCTGTTCTCGGATTGATGAGTTGTGGAAGTGCATCAATGTAGGTACTTAATAGTTTTTTAAGTCCACGATGTTCCAATATCTTTTCAACAATCAGGTTTTTATTTCGGAGACTTTCGAGCACTTCTTCGGAGGTGACATATTGCCCCGTTTTTGTTTTCTTTGCTTTTTCTACGATCTTAAGTTTGTCGAAAAGAATTTCTCCGACTTGTTTAGGAGAAGCAATATTAAACTGTTCGCCTGCCAGCTCAAAAATCTCTTGTTCGAGTGTCTGCATCAATGCAGTGAAATGGGCAGAAGATTGTTGCAGTGATTCGGTGTCGAGCAGTACACCATTTCTTTCTATATTTACCAGCACAGGTACAAGTGGCATCTCTATCTTATAAAATAGCTCTTCCACGTTGTTACTCTTTAATTCCTTTTCAAGTCTATTTTTCAGTTTGAGAGTAATGTCTGCATCTTCGCATGCGTAAAGATAAACCTCTTCGGGCTTTAGCTCTCGCATGTTTTTTTGATTTTTTCCTTTGGGACCAATCAGTTGTTCAATAGGGATCGTTTGGTAATTCAGATAAATTTCGGCTAGATAATCCATATTGTGTCGAAGTTCCGGTTGGAGAACATAATGTGCCACCATCGTATCGAATAGATCACCTCTGACTTCAATGTCGTAATGTGCCAAAACGATCATGTCGTATTTGATGTTCTGTCCGACTTTCACGATCTCTTCTTTTTCGAGTAGTTCTTTGAATTCACGAACAACTTTTAGTGCCTCCTCATATTTTTCAGGTACGGGTACGTAATAAGCTTGGTTTTCTGCGTATGAGAAGCTCATCCCAACCAGTTCGGCATTCATTGCATCAGGTGAAGTCGTCTCCGTATCTAGAGCAATAATTTTCTTTGTTGATAAAATTTGAATAATTTCTGCTCTTTTCGTCTCATTATCAATCAATTGATAAGATACTTTCTTTGAATCTAAGGCCTCTAGAATCGTATTTTTCGCATCAGTCGTCTCATTCTCCGTAATTTCTGCAAACAAATCGCCTTGGATTGGCTGGTTCATTTCAGGAAACAGAGTAGGAGAGTTGCTCTGTTTGGATTGAGGGATTATTTTATTCGAATCATTGCCTAAGACACGATCAATCAGATTACGGAATTCCAGATCCTCGAATATTTTCCGAAGCGCCTCTTCATCCGGTTTTTCTCTTACCAATGATTTCATGTCTAGTTCGATTGGAACATCTGTTTTGATGGTAGCGAGAAATTTGGAAAAAGTGATCAGTTCAATGTTCGTTTCAACTTTTGTTTTGAGGGCTCCTTTGAGTTGGTCGGTTTGCTTCAAGAGATTTTCGATGCTACCAAACTCGTTGATTAATTTCTGAGCGGTTTTTTCGCCGACACCCGGACAGCCCGGAATATTATCCGAAGAGTCGCCCATCAGTCCGAGAAGGTCGATCACTTGTTCGGGTCTATCGATATTGAATTTTTTGGTAATCTCTTCCACTCCCATAATTTCGAAGCCACCGTCATGCTTGGGACGATACATAAAGGTATTGTCTCTCACGAGCTGACCATAGTCCTTATCCGGGGTCATCATGTACGTGATGATTCCTTTTGCACTTGCTTTTTGTGCTAGGGTACCGATTACATCATCCGCTTCAAAACCACTTACCTCTAAGATAGGGATTCGATAAGCCCGGATAATTTCTTTTATAATAGGTACGGAGGAACGAATCGCTTCAGGTGTCTCTTCTCTTTGAGCTTTATATTGTTCGAAAGCTTCATGACGGAAAGTTGGGCCTGAAGGGTCGAAAGCAACTCCTATGTGTGATGGATTTTCTTTCTTAAGTACCTCTTCCAGAGTATTTACGAATCCCAGAATTGCTGAGGTGTTGACTCCTTTAGAGTTTATCCTTGGGTTTTTGATGAATGCATAATAAGCCCGGTATATCAGAGCATAAGCGTCTAAGAGGAATAATTTGTCGTTTGACTTCATATATTTTTCTAATTTTTCAGGGTAAAAATACAAAAAAATACGGTATTAATCGTTTTATTATTACTTTTGTAGGCAAAATGTGTGCTCATGGATAGATTGTCTCTCATTAAATCTCCGATCAATAACGAACTGGAAGATTTTAAAAGACTATTTGATAGTTCCCTTTCTAGTTCGAATAATTTACTCAATGGCGTAATTGGACATATTCGTCAACGACATGGGAAGATGATGCGTCCCATTCTAGTGCTTTTAGTAGCGCGTTTATTTGGGAAAGTTGGTCCGGAAACCCTGCATGCAGCAGTCTCATTAGAACTGTTGCATACGGCTAGTTTGGTTCACGATGATGTTGTGGATGAAAGTACCCAGCGTCGTGGTCAACTATCTGTGAATGCCGTTTTCAATAATAAAGTGGCCGTGCTTGCAGGAGACTATCTCTTAGCTACCAGTCTGGTTCATGCCGGTCTGACCATGAGCCATGACATTATTCAAGTTATTTCTGTTCTCGGTCAAGATTTAGCTGAAGGTGAACTGCTCCAGCTATCGAATGTGAGTAATCTGCAATATTCTGAAGCCATTTATTTTGATGTAATTAAGAAAAAAACAGCTGCACTCTTTGCTGCTTGTACCAAAGCTGCTGCTCTTTCGGTCGGTGCCAATCAGGAGCAAGCTGAGATCGCACGACTATTTGGTGAATACATTGGCATCTGCTTCCAGATCAAGGATGATATTTTTGATTATTCCGACAGTAAAGCCATCGGTAAGCCTACCGGTAACGATATGCATGAAGGGAAGCTGACTCTGCCGGTACTTTATGTCCTCAATTCTTTCCAAGATGAGAAAGCTCATGAAGTGGCAATGAAAGTAAAACATGGAAATGCTACTGCCGATGAAATCGCTTATTTGATCGATTTTACTAAAAGAAATGGAGGTATAGATTATGCTATTTCTCAAATGGAGGATTATCAGAATAAAGCGCTTGAACTAATGAGTTTTGCCACTGATTCCAGTATTCAGGAGTCTTTGAAAACTTATTTGGAGTACGTGGTGGATAGGGAAAAATAATCTTTACTACCACGCTTTTCACTTATTCTTCATTGGACCTTAGCAAAGAATAGCATTGTAGGAGCTGTTCCCCCTGACTGATGTTGTTGAGTTTCATTGCTTGTCTAATTAATTAGCTTTTATCTAATCTTTTATTGTTACTAAAAAGTTCAGACCACTTCTCTCCAGCTAACTCAATATAATTCAAGCTTTTTTTCTAAATATAAGACTCAGTCTAAGGCAGCCCTTGTCAGTCCGACGATGCGCCCCAAATCCCATCCCCAGATTCCTCGTTCCAGATCATTAATCCATATGATTGGTTTCCCTCGTTCTGTTACGCATTGTAGGAACTGATACAGATTATTTCCTTGATCGATAAATCTATCAATTTTCATAAACTGTTTGCGAATGATAGTCTCAAATTCTTCTGAGTCGACTGAAGAGATAAGATGAGGCAGTGCAATCTCGTAGGATGCGCTGTCTCCTTCAAGAATGAGAAAAATCTTAAGACTTAATGGTAAACTCTACATCTTTTAAGTTTAATATTGAAGATAGTATGTTAGATAGATAAGAGATATTCACTCCGGTTTCCAAAGTGTTTAAGTATAAACCTCTGAAAGCAGTCTTCGCGTATTTTGCCCTTATTCCTAATTTTTCTTGTTACTGACAACGGTTTGAAATGGATTATGATTGAATCTTAATGAGTTTATCTTGTTGGTAATGTTCATTATCTTAAGTGACTATATTCATAAAGAATATCCCTGCTTTGTAAATGATAAAAAACGGAATCTCTTCTTCGAACGATGGTGAAATGCAGGAACCCATGTACTAATTTGATAGATTGGAAGCATTTACTGAGATCATAAATCAGATCTTGTATTCTATTTTATCATTCACAAAGATAATAAAACAGTTATGTTTGTCAATAAAAATAGTTGTTTATTGAGAAATAAAATACCGCCCTAATTTCCATTTGAGTAGAAAGTGGGCGGTATAGGCTTATTTGATTGCTAATGTAGCCATTAGAAGAAGCGAACTTCTTCGCCTTTGATTTCAGAAAGTAATAGGTTTGCTAAACGGCTGGTTCCTAGTCGGAACAACTGATTATTCAACCATTGTTCGCCCAGAACTTCCTTCACAATGGTGTAGTAGACAAGTGCGTCATGCACATTGTTGATACCTCCGGCTGGTTTGAAGCCGATCTTATTTCCTGTTTTTTCGTAATATTCTTTGATCGCTTCACACATGACGTATGCAGCTTCGGGCGTAGCAGCCGGTTGCATTTTCCCGGTTGAGGTCTTGATAAAGTCGGCTCCGGCATACATGGATAGGATAGAGGCTTTCTTGATGTTTGAAGCCGTTTTTAAAGCTCCAGTTTCGAGTATTACCTTTAGATGATTCTCTTTACATACTGCTTTAATTTCTTCGATTTCATCGCACATTCCCTCATAGTCACCTGCTAGGAACTTGCCAACGGATATCACAATATCAATCTCGTCAGCGCCATCTCCGATAGCTAATGCGGTTTCTGCGATCTTCACTTCAATAAATGTTTGTGAGGAAGGGAAGCCACCCGATACACAAGCAATCTGTACATTTTCTACATCCAGCGTGTTTTTCACTATTTCAGCAAAATTGGGGTACACGCAGATGGCTGCCACATTTTTCAGATCCGGGAATTGATCATCAAATTGATTGACTTTTTCGGTGAATTGCATGACACTTTTATCGCTATCGGTACTATTTAGTGTAGTAAGATCTATGCAGTTGAATAAGAATTTCTGGACTTCTTCGGTATTGTTTTCTTCTACTTTTTTAGCGATTAAATCGGCAACAATCGACTCTACTTCTGAATCGTTTAGGCTCGTTTTATATTTAGCCAAAGTGCTGATGTATTTGTCTTTTTCGTCTTTATTGTTCTGCTCCATTATCATTCAATTTTGGGTTATTGATATGTCTTTTATTATCTCGTTTTGTTTTCTTTTCAAGAGTTTCGGTAAATGCTTTTGTGATATCCACACCTGTCTGATTGGCGATGCATAATAAGACCCAGAAGATATCAGCAATCTCCTCGTCGAGATTATCTTTTTCTCCCTCTTTAAAAGATTGATCCCCAAATTTTCGTGCCATCACTCTAGCTAGTTCCCCTACTTCTTCGGTGAGTACGGCCATATTTGTCAGTTCGCTGAAATAGCGAACACCGTATTTTTTGATCCAAGAATCAACCTCTTTTTGTGCTTCTTCTATTTTCATTTCACTATTTTTATTCCTTGTTTTTAGTATCTATGCAGATCGTAACAGGGCCGTCGTTAAGTAGTTCCACCTTCATGTCTGCTCCAAATTCTCCTGTGCCGATCTTTTTCCCGAGTGACTGACTCAGCTCTTCGCAGAATAATTGATAAAGTGGAATCGAAATTTCCGGTTTGGCTGCTTTGATGTAAGAGGGGCGGTTTCCCTTTTTGGTAGATGCATGAAGGGTAAACTGGCTAATGACTAAAATATCTCCATTCTGATCGATTACCGATCTATTCATTACTCCGTTTTCATCATCAAAGATACGAAGATTCACAATTTTCTTACACAGCCAGTCAATATCGTCTTTGTCATCTGTATCTTCAATTCCAATGAGAACAAGCATTCCTTTTTCGATAGCTGATTTACATATTCCATTGATAGTAACAGAGGCACGACTTACACGTTGTATTACAGTTCTCATTATTTTTACTCCTGAATTTCATAGGCAAATATACATTTTTATTCTCAAAAGCTTATATACATGACTGAAAATATAGGAATGAACATTCAAAATTAACAACTCTTTTGCTTCGTTGCGCGGACTTTACAGTCTTTTTGTTCGGTAGTAATAGGTGTGCGTACGAGGGCTTTCGACCTCTTACTATGGTTTTCGCAGCCATCTACGATTGATTTTTTGCAGCCCCCCATTTCTGTTTATGGCAACTGTCTGATGCGTCAACCTGCCTGTTTAGGGGTTATTTGAGACTTTCTTTGATGATCGTTGCTTTGGCTGCTCCTACAATTTCTGCGATTTCATCGATGGATGCTTCCTTGATCCGCACAACGCTTTTAAACTTCTTCAATAGTGCCGCTTTGGTTTTTTCTCCCACTCCTTTGATCTCATCCAAAGCGGAAGCTACTTGTCGTTTACTTCTTTTTTTCCGGTGAAAGGTAATGGCAAAGCGGTGAACTTCGTCTTGTATTTGAGTTAATAGACGAAAGAGGGAGCTGTTTTGCTTGATTCCGATCGTCTGAGGTGGAAAGCCAAACAAGAGTTCTGATGTGCGATGTTTGTTATCTTTTGCCAGACCGGCTATCGGAATGCTGAGGTTCAATTCGTCCTCTATAACTGTTCGTACGACCTCCATTTGTCCCTTTCCACCGTCCGTAATGATCAGGTCGGGTAGGGAACCGTTTTCGTCGATGATGCGTTTATAACGGCGTCTTACCACCTCCTTCATCGACGCATAATCGTCGGGACCGACTACTGTTTTGATTGTGAAGGTTCGATAATCTTTTTTGGAGGGTTTGGCTTGCTTGAAAACAACGCATGCTGCTACTGCATCTGAGCCTTGAATATTGGAGTTATCGAAGCATTCAATGTGCATGGGAAGTTTTTTCAGATGCAGTTCCTGCTGGATATCCTTCATCAATCTGACTCCTCGCTGTTCGGGATTGAGCTTCTCACTTTGCTTCATCCGGTCGGCTTTATACTGCTTTACGTTGAGCAAAGAAAGGTCTAAAAGTTTTTTCTTGTCGCCTCTTTGAGGAATTGTAAATAGAACATTATTGAGTGTCATGTCTATCTCAAATGGGACGATAATTTCCGGAGAGTGACTTTTATACCGCTCTCGCATTTCTATAATACCCAAAACCAATAACTCCTCTTTTGTTTCATTGAGTTTTTTCTTGTATTCGAAGGTAAATGCTTGGTTAATGGCACCGTTTGTGATGTGTAAGTAGTTGATAAAGGCCGCTTGGGTATGCTCGTCCTCTTCGATACTAAAGACATCGATATTGTGAAGAACAGAACTGACAACTTCCGACTTCGAACGGTAATTTTCGATGAGTACGTATTTCTCTTTGATCTTTTGAGCCTCTTCGAATTTCATTTCGGATGCTAATGCCTCCATCTTCTGAAGCAACAGCTGACTTATATCACGGGTGTTGCCTTTAAGTATTTCCTTGATTTCATCGATGTTTTTTAAATACTCTTCGTGTGTTTGCCGACCGATACAGGGTCCTGCGCAGTTCTTGATATGATATTCAAGACACACATTAAACTTTCCACTACGTATGTTTTCAGGTGATAAGTTTAAGTTGCACGTACGGAGTGGGTAGAGATGCTTGATCAGATCGAGCACAGCATACATTGATGGAACGTGACTGTAAGGACCATAATAAACTGATCCATTTCGAATCACTTTTCTAGTTTTAAAAACGCGAGGGAAATACTCGTTCTGTACACAAATGGAGGGGTAGGTTTTATCATCCTTGAGCAGTACATTGTAACGAGGCTTATACTTTTTGATGAGATTGTTTTCCAGCAGTAACGCATCTTCTTCTGTACTGACAACGATGTAACGTATGTCTGCAATCTTGCTCACAAGCACTCGGGTTTTCCCTGGTTCGTGCTCTTTGCTAAAATAGGAGTATACGCGTTTTTTTAAATTCTTCGCCTTTCCAACGTATATAATCGTGCCTTCAGAGTTTATATACTGATAAACTCCCGGACTTTCTGGAAGGTTTGATACGATTCCTTTTAGGTACTCGTCTGTTTTGGGCTTTTGGTTTGTCTCCATATTATTATTCAAAAAGGGACTGTCTTCAGCTTGCTGAACAGTCCCTCTCGATACATTCTATCTATTCCTGTTTGAGATTGTTTTTATTCTCAATTTTCAGATTGTATGCAGGACTTATCATGAAGCCTCTGCAAATATAAATAAATACTTTATAAAGTCAATACAGATTCAATTTCTACATCATCACCAAACTCCGATTTACCATTGAGTTCTTTTAGTTCGATGATAAAGTTAACATAAACCTTTTTGGGTTTTAGTTTTTTCACCAACTTGCAGGCTGCTTTCATAGTTCCACCTGTCGCAAGTAGATCGTCGTGTAGCAATACTACGTCGTTTTCGTCTAATGCATCCTTGTGTATTTGCACGGTGTCTGTACCATACTCTTTATTGTAGCTCTCTTCTATTGTTTCTGCCGGAAGTTTGCCTGGCTTACGAATAGGGATAAAGCCGGCATTTAATCTTGTGGCTAGAATAGGTCCCATAATAAAGCCTCTCGACTCAATTCCTACTACTTTAGTGATGCCTTTGTCTTTGTACATTTCGTACATGGTGTCTGAAAGTTCTTTCATACATATAGGATCCTTAAATAGGGTCGTCACATCGTAGAATAAAATGCCAGGTTTAGGGAAGTCTGGAATTGATCGAATGCTTTTTACTAGCGTTTCTTTGCTCATAATCATTAAATTATATCGTTTTTTTAAATTCTTTGTTTCACGTGAAACGTTGGCACTGTTAGCGTCCTGAAAGTACCAGTAGCACGTTGATGTCGCTTGGTGATACCCCCGGAATACGGCTTGCTTGCGCGATTGTTTCAGGGTCTATTTTTGTTAGTTTCTGGCGGGCTTCTGTCGACAGCGACTGAATCGATTCGTAGTCGAATTTACCTTTTATTTTAATACCCTCCAGTCTTGAAATCTTTTCTGCAATCATTCGTTCGCGGTCGATGTATCCTTGATACTTGATTAATATTTCGGCAGCTTCCAGAATTTCATCTTTTCGGTTTGCATCATTGGCTGTAGCTTGATCGAGCTCTGCTCTAAAAGCCGGAATAAATGGTGCAATCGTTTCGATTGAAATTTGGGGTCGGTTTAAGATCTCTATTAATTTACATCCTTGACGAAGGGGAGTGGTACCTAATTTCTCGAGTGCATCATTGATAAGTGCCGGTTTGATCGAGTAATTCTTAGCAAAAGAGACGATATGATCTACTGCCTCTCTTTTATCTTTGAGTAATCTAAAACGATCTTCTCTAGCTAATCCCAACTGATATGCTTTCTCTGTTAAGCGCATGTCGGCATCATCCATGCGAAGAAGGATTCTGTATTCTGCTCTTGAAGTAAACATGCGATAGGGCTCGTCCACTCCTTTAGTAACTAAATCGTCGATCAATACGCCTATATATGCTTCATCCCGTGCCAAGGTAAATGGATTTCCTCCGTGGCAGTTGATGTGTGCATTGATTCCCGCAATGAGTCCTTGACCTCCGGCTTCTTCATAACCAGTGGTACCATTTACTTGTCCTGCGAAGAATAGATTCTTAATAATTTTCGATTCCAACGAATGTTTTAATTGGGTAGGATCGAAGAAGTCGTATTCAATGGCATACCCCGGACGGTAAATAATGATATCTTTGAAAGCAGGTACCTTTTTGAGTGCTGCAATCTGAATATCCATCGGAAGAGAAGATGAAAACCCATTTAGATAAAGTTCTTGAGTTGTTTCTCCTTCCGGTTCTACGAACAATTGATGTTGAGTCTTATCGGGGAACGTCACTATCTTGGTCTCGATGCTCGGACAATAACGAGGACCGATGCTTTGAATTTGTCCGTTGAATAGGGGAGAATCAGCTAGACCATCTCTTAAGATTTGATGTACTTCTTCATTTGTATAGCAAGTCCAGCATTGCAGTTGCTTTAAGTGGCGGACACTCGTGTTCATAAATGAAAACTTGTGGAAGTCGTTTTCTCCATCTTGCGTTTCCATCAGATCGAAATGAATACTCCGTGCATCAATGCGAACGGGAGTACCCGTTTTCATTCGTCCATAATTGATTCCATGTCGGGCAATCGATTCTGTGAGGTGATAAGAAGCTGGTTCAGCCATTCTACCTCCAGGTAAGCGGGTGCGTCCTACATGCATCAAGCCATTTAAGAATGTGCCGGCTGTGATCACGATGCATTTGGCATAAAAGGTGACATCCCATAATGTTTTTAAACCGATGACCTCTCCGTTTTCTACCAAGAGTTCGCTCACCGTGTCTTGCCAGATATGTAAGTTGGGTGTGTTCTCAATAATTTCTCTCCACTCCCAAATAAACTTTGCTCGGTCGCATTGCGCTCTTGGACTCCACATGGCAGGTCCTTTGGAACGATTTAAAATACGAAACTGAATGGCAGTCCTGTCTGTTACTAGTCCCATCTGCCCACCTAATGCATCTATTTCACGAACAATTTGTCCTTTGGCAATTCCACCTACGGCAGGATTACAACTCATTTGCCCAATCTTGTTCATGTCCATTGTGATCAGACAAGTCTTGGAACCTAAATTTGCAGCCGCAGCTGCAGCTTCACAGCCTGCATGCCCTGCACCAATTACTATAACATCATACTTAAAATCCATTCGTATCTTCTTTTTCTTAACGGCACAAAGTTAATTAAAAGTTGTGAGTTTATTATTCAATCGCTTCTCTTTGATCTCATTATTTAATGATCGGGGGTTTCAACGGCCAACTTTAGTCGCTTTGTCTGGCTAAATTTGCGTATAATTGTCGAAGTCGGATAAAAAATGAGCTTAATTTTTGCTTTGTTCGAAACAAAATGAAATAAAAAACGAGTTATTTCTGGGTGTAGTGTTATGATATTGGTTTTATCTCCTGTCTTCAAAGCTATAAATTTATTCCGATTACATCATTTTGATTCTTTCTTTTGTGCTAAATTAGAGAGTGAATTAGAACGTTTATTTTAGCATCCTTGATATAAGTCAAAAAAGAAGGCTCATTTTTGCTTTTTAGGTTGGAGGTTATTGTTTTTATCTGTATTAGCTTTACCTTTGCAGCATAGTTGTGAAACTAACAATATTTTAGGTATTAGAAAAAGGTAAAAATATTAAAGTATTAGTTTATAAATTATTTGGGTATTAGTTTTGTGTTAAGGAAAGATTAGTTTTTAGGAATTGGTAACAAAAGGTTTGTTTTAATTTAGGTATTAAGAAAAAAACGTTTTCAGGAAAAGATGTTATGACGAAAAAAGAATCCCATTTAATGGGGATTCTTTAATTAGGAGCGGGTTTTATCCGCTTTTTTTTATTCCCTTTCTCTCGCTCATTAATTCTCCTCTGTTCGACTTCCCATCTCACTCACTTACTCGTTCGTTCGGTATCGTGGATCCATCTATTCAAAAGTTATTGCTTGCTGTATAAATTATATCGTTAAACAAAAATAAATTTATTTAAGTTTTGGATATAACTATCGGCATCATTTTAAGTATTAAATGCTTTGAGAATGTCACTGTATCTCGGAAGAGAGTTTATTGGTTCAAATAAATTAGAAATAAGTAAATTCAAATAGAAAGCAATTGTGGTATTTTTCTTCCTATTTGTGGGAAATAAGTTTAAAAAGCTAACTTGTTTTTTTGTGAAATGCTTGTAAATAGCTTGCAATTGCACCAGAAAGACATAACTATTACCTTTTTACTCCATTTATTGCCGTTTTTGTCTGCGTTAAATGCTTTATGACTCGATAATATGTAATTATTCGATGAAAAGTTGTCTCATAAAATAGATTTTCCGAGAATGGTAATTGAAACTGAAGTCAATTTGACCGAATAAACCTCGCTTTGGGGCTAAATGCATGTTGCATTCTGTCCCAATAGAGCTTCAGTTCGATCTGAGTTGAAGCTCAGTCACGTCCGAACAGAGCGTCGGTTTACTTCCAACAGAGCTTCGGTTCAGTCCCAATAGAAGCTCTGCTCAGCTCAAATGCACCTTCTATTTTCCTAATAGACTAAAAATGATGAGTTCTAAGAAAGTAAATTCTTAAAGATGAGTAGTATTTGCTCTAGTTGATGAGTAAAAATGAACGAAACTAAACGATCGTTTTGGAAACTATTTTTGTAAATAGTGTATGTGTGGCTTACATAATTTGTATTAAGTTCGCACTGTGATAGGATTTTCCTTTTGTTCGTTTCTTTGTGAATAATCCTAATCGACCTACAATGCAAAAAAATAAGGTGACTGTCCATTTCCTCAGAACAATAAGATTGTGAGAGTGCCCAAATAGCAAAGTGTCAAAATGTCAACTTGCTAAAGTATCCAATAAAAAAGCAGTATGTATTCCGCTCCCAATTAACATGCGTTTTGCATAAAGTGCCGATAAAGTTGGCTAGTGGGCAAATCTTGATTATTTTTGCAGTCCATCCATAAGAAGGTAAAGAAGAAGTATTCTCATAAGTATTGAAGAGTAACGAGGGTAATATCCGCTGAAGTTTATTTTTAGGAATGTGACTGATGAGTAACTTTTATTTAATATGTTATGTGGCTGTCCTCCTAACTTCTGTGGGTTGTAATTCAGGTCTTCTTTCCAGATGAATCATGAATGACCATTATATTTATGCCATAGTAAATTTATAATTTATAACATCATGAAAAAATTAATTCTTTTATTTTTACCAATTTTTACCTTATCTTATGGACAGGTGAAACAACAACCGTCTAAGTTGAAACCTGTAAACGTTATGTCGTTTAATATTCGGTACGATAATCCTGAAGACGGTCAGGATAATTGGAAATACCGCAAAGAACGCGTTGCGAATGCGATTCATTTCTATGAAGTGGATATCCTGGGTACGCAGGAAGTTCTTCATCACCAATTGCTTGATATGCAAAAACGTTTGCCGGAATATGGAGTAATTGGAGTCGGGCGTGAAGACGGCAAAGAAAAGGGGGAATATAGTGCCCTTTGGTATAAAAAAGAACGTTTTTCCTTACTCGATTCTGGTTATTTCTGGTTGAGTGCAACTCCCGAAATCGTTGGATCGAAAGGGTGGGATGGTGCATGCGAACGGGTTGCTTCTTGGGCCAAACTCAAAGACAAGATCTCAGGAAAAGTCTTTTTTGCATTGAATACCCACTTAGATCATGTGGGAGAAATCGCTCGTCGGGAAGGCATTAATCTCATTTTGCAAAGGATCAAGCAATTGAGCAATGGCTATGCAGTGGTTGTGACCGGTGACTTTAATGCAGAACCCGAATCGGATGTGATTAAACGAGTAGTTGACTCCAACAATCCTCTGCATCTGATCGATGCTCGCTCAATCTCTCCCATTGTTTATGGACCATCTTGGAGTTATCACGATTTTGGAAGGCTCTCAAATGAAAAACGTTCTCTCATTGATTATGTTTTTGTACGCAACGGACTAAAAGTATTGCGATACGGGGTCTTGGCAGAAACTAATAATGATGCTTTCTTATCCGATCATGCACCGATATTGGTGACTGTGCAGTGATTCTGATTACACTTGTATGATGTAATGGGTGTTTTTACCGGTCACGATCACAACAATGAGTATATTGGCATCAACAAAGGCATTGTCTTAGCTTATGGGCGGGTGAGCGGCATGGATGGTTATGGGGCATTGAAGAGAGGAGCAAGGATCATCCAATTATTGGAGGGTCAATTCTCGTTTGATACGTGGATTACTACTCCTTCCAAGCGGGGAGCCATTTATCATTATCCTTCGGGAAAGATCTCCAAACGGAAGTAGACGGATCGGTTGTTTGCCCGGTAACTGCAAAATCTTATTGAATGCCAACTCTTCTCTTACGGACTTGCTTCCTAAGTGTCCCTATTTCTTGGCAGCAAGCTTTTTCTAAGTGCAACATATTTCGAGTGCGACTCTTCTTGTCGACTAAGAAAAATAAAATAAAAGTCCCCGGTGTTTTTCCGGGGACTTTTATTTTATGATCTCATTGCTAAAGCTTTATTCTCGGCAGCTTCCATGATCTCCCGTTCTCCAGGTCCTTTGTCATTGATGCCGCATAAATGTAGGATCCCATGAATGATGGTCCGATGAAGCTCTTCCTCGTACGATGTGTGGAATTGCTCAGAATTTGTTTGAACAGTCTCCAGACTGATAAACAAATCGCCCGATATACGGTCGCCCTCGCAATAATCGAAAGTGATGATATCCGTATAGTAATCGTGCTGAAGATACTGACGGTTTACTTCCAGGATCTTCTCATCGGAACAAAAAATATAGGCAATGTCGCCCACTCTTTTGCCATAAGAGGCGGCAACCTTCTTAATCCACTCTGTTGTGTCACGTTTCTTGATGACAGGCATCTGAACGCCTTCTGTCTCATAAATTACAGCCATAAGTTCGATTTTAAAAGAAAAATAAATAACTGATGAAAATTGCAGCGATGATACCTGAAAGATCGGCTATCAAACCGCAGGTAACGGCATTTCGAGTCTTGCTGATGCCTACACTTCCAAAATATACAGCCAAAATATAGAATGTTGTGTCCGAGGCGCCTCTGACAACGCAACTTGTTCGTCCCACAAATGAGTCCGGACCCATTTCTTTCATGGTATCAATCATTAAACCATTAGCTCCGCTACCGCTAAGCGATTTCATTAATGCAGTAGGAAGAGCGCCCACAAAGCTTGTGTCCACCCCCAAACTGCCTATCACATACCCAATGCCATTCACAAGATAAGTCATAGCGCCCGATGTACGGAAGACGGCAATTCCCACTAGAAAAGCGACTAGGTAAGGGATGATGCGTACAGCGGTACTAAACCCCTCTTTGGCACCCTCTACAAATGCATCGTATACATTGATCTTCTTGCGTACCCCCATCGAGATGAAGAGAATGATCACACTCAAAAGAATCATATTAGCGATTAAAGTAGAGTAGGTCCCCATCTCTTCTTTCGACAGATGAAGAAAAAGGTAAACCATACCGCCGAATAATAGGCTGAGTGCACCGATCAGGGTGAGTATGGGTTTGTTGATCAGGTTTATCTTCTGAGAGATGCTGACAGCTATTACACCGATCAAAGTCGAGGTGAACGTACTCAGCAAGATAGGAATAAAAACATCGGTAGGCTGGGCTGCTCCCATCTGTGCCCGGTAAACCATGATACTGATCGGGATGATGATGAGTCCTGAGGTATTGATCACCAGAAACATGATCATCGGATTAGTAGCCGTATCTTTTTGAGGGTTCAACTCCTGCAGCTCTTTCATCGCTTTCAGTCCCATTGGGGTGGCTGCATTATCCAAACCAAGCATGTTTGCCGACATGTTCATAAAGATGGAACCTAATACAGGATGTCCTTTGGGAATATCCGGGAATAAACGGCATAACACCGGACTTAGGAATCGTGCCAACGCATGTATTAATCCGCTATTCTCTCCGATTTTCATCACCCCTAGCCATAAGGCCAAGACACCTGTCAGTCCCAAAGAGATCTCAAAAGCTGCTTTCGAAGAGTCGAATGTGGAGTTGATGATTTCGGTAAAGATCTGTGTGTCGCCAAGGAAAATGAGTTTTCCTAATGCAACGATAAAGGCGATGACGAAAAAGCCGATCCAAATATAATTTAATACCATAGCGCTGTCAGTATATGTATAACGTGCAAAATTAGTGATAACTTTCTATTCGACACGCATATTTCAATTGTTTTTCTTTATCTTTGTCACCTACTTTCTATTAAAATGATGAGATGGAACAGGATGATTTTAATATAAGAGAACACCAACTTACATCCAAAGAACGAGATTTTGAAAATGCTCTTCGTCCTTTGCGCTTCGACGACTTTAGCGGACAGGATAAAGTAGTCGATAACCTTCGTATTTTTGTGAAGGCGGCTCGTCTGCGGGGTGAAGCTTTGGATCATGTCTTGCTTCACGGCCCTCCCGGGCTAGGTAAAACGACTTTATCGAATATTATTGCCAACGAACTGGGGGTCGGTTTTAAGGTCACATCCGGTCCGGTTCTGGATAAACCGGGCGATCTGGCGGGAGTCTTGACTAGTCTTGAACCCAATGATGTTCTTTTTATCGATGAGATCCACCGGTTGTCGCCGGTTGTTGAGGAGTATCTTTACTCTGCCATGGAGGATTACCGCATAGATATCATGATCGATAAAGGACCTTCTGCCCGAAGTATCCAGATTGATCTGAACCCATTTACGTTGGTGGGTGCAACGACTCGTAGCGGTCTGCTCACCGCGCCTCTCCGTGCACGTTTTGGAATCAATCTGCATTTGGAATATTATGATGATCTTATTCTGAGCACCATCATCGGACGCTCGGCTTCAATCCTCGATGTTCCTTGTTCGGGTAAAGCAGCGGATGAGATCGCTTCCCGCAGTCGTGGAACTCCCCGTATTGCAAACGCTCTGCTCCGACGCGTTCGCGATTTTGCTCAGGTCAAAGGGGATGGAGCGATCAATACGGATATTGCAAATTATGCTCTGGAAGCCTTGAATATCGATAAGTATGGGCTCGATGAGATCGACAATAAGATACTTTGTACCATCATTGATAAGTTTAAAGGCGGTCCCGTGGGAATCACCACGATCGCAACGGCTTTAGGTGAAGACCCCGGAACGATTGAGGAGGTTTACGAACCGTTCCTTATCAAGGAGGGCTTTCTGAAGCGTACTCCCCGCGGACGGGAAGTGACTGAACTGGCTTATAAACATTTGGGACGAAGTTTCTACAATAATCAACAATCTTTATTCGATGATTAAAAAGCGCTTTTAATCATCGAATTTTAATAATTATTCATTTAAATAGTATGGCCGGATTAAAATCGTTGGCAAAAGATACAGCAGTCTACGGACTGAGCAGCATCATTGGTAAGTTTTTGAATTATCTATTAGTACCTCTACATACGGCAGTCCTACCGGTAGCTTCCGGTGAGTATGGAGTGGTATCCAACATGTATGCGTTTACTGCCTTAATGCTGGTACTGCTCACCTTTGGTATGGAGACGGGCTTTTTCCGGTTTGCCAATAAAGCGGATCAGGATCCGATGAAGGTCTACTCCAACGCCCTGATCTATGTCGGCGGATTATCATTGGTCTTTTTAGCCGTTTGTTTTACGTTCTTATATCCACTGGCCGGTTGGCTCGATTACGATCAACATCCCGAATATGTGGGTATGATTGTAACTGTCATTGCATTAGACTCATTCTTGAGTATTCCATTCGCTTTTTTACGCTATAAAAAACGGCCGATCAAGTTTGCCGGTATCAAGCTGTTCTCTATTCTGCTTAATATTCTGTTGAACTTGTTCTTCTTATTGGTGTGCCCTTGGTTAAGTCAGTATTATCCGGATTTAATTTCCTCTTTTTACGACCCGAGTTATTTGGTTGGTTATATTTTTGCGATCAATGTGATTACCTCAGTCGTTCAGATCTTCTTTTTCATCCCCGAACTGAAAGGCTTTTCTTATCAGATTGACAAGGTACTGATGAAGAAGATGGTTAGTTATTCCTTTCCTGTTCTTATTCTCGGTCTGGTAGGTGTTTTGAATCAATCTGTCGATAAGATGATCTATCCTTTCCTCTTTACCGAGCGTCAGGAAGGACTTGTCCAACTCGGTGTGTATAGTGCTACCAGTAAGATTGCCATGGTCATGGCGATGTTCACCCAGGCTTTCCGTTATGCTTACGAACCTTTTGTTTTTGGGAAAAACAAGGAAGGAGACAATCGGGCGATGTATGCATCTGCCATGAAATATTTTCTCATTTTCTCTTTATTGGCTTTTCTGGTTGTCATGTTCTATATGGATATTCTCCGTTACATGGTGAATCGTGAATATTGGGAAGGGTTAAGTGTGGTGGCTATCGTGATGGGTGCAGAGATCTTTAAAGGCGTCTATTTCAATCTCTCTTTCTGGTATAAACTGATTGATGAGACCCGTTGGGGGGCTTATTTCTCGATCGTAGGTTGTGCAATCATTGTTGCGATGAATGTTCTGCTGGTACCACGATATGGGTACGTAGCTTCTGCATGGGCTTCAGTGGCTGGATATGCGGTCATCACTCTTCTCTCTTATTGGATTGGGCAGAAAAAATATCCAATCCATTACGATTTGAAGAACATCGGTCTATATGTACTGCTTACCGTATTATTTTATTTCGTCTCCGAGCAGGTCCTGATTGAGAATCTTGTCATAAAGTTAGCTTTCCGGACATTATTATTACTGGCATTTATTATAATTATTATAAAAAAAGATTTACCTTTGGCTGAGATACCTATCATTAACCGTTTTTTTAAGAAGAAATAAGGATGAAAACAGACCGGAGAAACACATTTGCAATCAAGTTATTCTTAAAGGAATATCTGGATTTGCGGAAAGAGAAAGATAATGAATTGGCAACAGTAGAGCTCATTCGTAAAGGAGTTGAGTTCAAAGGGGCGAATATGTGGATCTTGATCTTTGCCGTTTTTATGGCTTCTCTGGGTCTGAATGTCGATTCTACCGCTGTCATCATTGGAGCAATGTTAATCTCTCCTTTGATGGGACCTATCATGGGTGTTGGACTCTCGGTGGGGATCAATGATTTCGACTTGATGAAACGGTCGCTTAAGAGTTTTTTCATCACGACTGCATTTTGTGTGGTGACGGCTACTATCTTCTTTTTGATTACGCCTATTGCCGGTGGACAATCGGAACTGTTGGCTCGTACTTCTCCTACTATTTATGATGTTTTCATTGCACTTTTCGGTGGGATGGCGGGTGTTGTAGCTCTCTCAACCAAGGAGAAAGGGAATGTGATTCCCGGTGTAGCTATCGCAACAGCATTGATGCCTCCTCTTTGTACGGCCGGTTATGGGTTGGCTTCTGGGAATCTGATCTACTTTCTAGGGGCTTTCTATCTCTATTTTATCAATTCCGTATTTATTAGCTTATCTACTTTTATCGGTGTTCGGGTGATGCACTTTAACCGGAAGGAGTTTATTGATAAGGCTCGCGAAAAAACCGTTCGCAAATATATTGTTTTCATTGTTATTTTGACAATGTGCCCTGCTATCTATCTTACAATGGATATTATTAAAGGCACTTTTTACGATGCAGCAGCCAATCGTTTTATCAGCGATCAGTTTAATTTCGAGAAAACACAGGTGCTGGATAAGAAGATTAATTATGAAAGACGAGAGATACGAGTGGCATTGGTCGGTGAGGAACTCGGAGATAGCTCAGTCGACAAACTGAGGGCCAAACTGAAAGATTACAAACTTGATAAATCGAAACTGATCGTTCTGCAAGGGGTGAGCAACAGCAACATGGATATCTCTTCTGTTCGTGCTATGGTGATGGAGGACTTTTACAAAAACAGTGAAGAGAGACTGCTGAATCAAAAAAAACAGATTACCCGATTGGAGAATGAACTGGAAAGATACAAGCATTTTCATGGTCTTGGAGAACAGATCTTACCCGAATTAAAAGTTATCTATCCTTCTGTTGAATCACTGTCACTGGCTTATGCCTTTGAAACACGGGTCGATTCGATGCGAACAGACACGCTTACTTTAGCTGTGTTGAAGTTTATCAAACAGCCTTCTGCTACTGAAAAAGTAAAAATTGAGAGTTGGCTTAAGTTACGAGTAAAAGCAGATCATTTTAAGTTAATTGCTGAATAATATTCGCTTAGATCAACTAAGATGCAAATCTTATTTATTGAATAGAATACGACAAAATATTGAAAATATAAAACAAATGTTATGGGGTTAAAAAGATGTGGTGCTCTCTTGTGTCTCTTGCTCTGCGTATCAATGATCCATGCCGATGAGGGCATGTGGCTGTTGGGAAACTTGAGAAAGAATAAAAAAGTCAGTCAGGTAATGAAAGATGCAGGACTGCAGATGCCGGTAGATAAGTTGTATCATCCCACTAACCCCACTTTAAAAGACGCAGTTGTTAGCTTTGGCGGGTTCTGTTCGGGAGTTGTTGTGTCCGATGATGGCTTGGTCTTTACCAATCATCATTGTGGTTTTAGCAGCGTCCAGCAGCATTCATCGGTCGATCACGACTATCTCAGAGATGGCTTTGTTGCCAATAGTCTGAGTGAGGAACTGCCTAATCCCGAACTGTTCGTTCGTTTTCTGGTTCGTACGGAGAATGTTACCAAACGAGTGTTGAAAGCAGTGAAACCTGCGATGAATGAAGAAAAACGTCGGGCTGTGGTCGATTCTCTCCTCATTTTGATCGGTCAGGAGGTCTCTGATAAAGATTCCACTCTAACCGGTGTGGTGGATGCTTATTATGCCGGCAACGAGTTTTGGCTATCGGTCTATCGCGATTATACAGATGTCCGTCTGGTGTTTGCTCCCCCTTCTTCGGTCGGAAAGTTTGGATGGGATACGGAAAACTGGATGTGGCCACGTCATACGGGCGATTTTAGCGTTTTTCGTATTTATGCCGACAAAGAGAATCGTCCGGCAGACTATTCTCCTCAGAACGTCCCATATAAGCCCTCACATGTGGCACCTATTTCTTTGAGTGGTTATAAGGAAGGTGATTTTTGTATGACAATGGGTTATCCCGGTAGTACGGAGAGGTTCTTATCTTCGTTTGGCATTGAAGAGATGATGAAAGGCATGAACCAGGCAATGATTGATGTTCGCGGGATAAAGCAGACTATTTGGAAGCGAGAAATGGATAGTCGGCAAGACATCAGGATCAAATATGCCTCGAAGTATGACGAAAGCTCTAACTACTGGAAAAATAGCATAGGAACCAATCAAGCGATTTCTCATCTCAAAGTGCTCGAGAAAAAACGTGAAGCAGAAGAGAAACTTCGTGAATGGATTCAGAATACTCCTAAGGAGAAAAAAGAACTCTTGCACTTACTCTCATCTCTCCAACTGAACTATCAAGCCCGTAGTGAAACGAATCGTGCCTTGGCTTACTTTGGCGAATCGTTCATGAATGGACCGGAAATTCTCCAGTTTGCTCTTGAGATTCTGAATTTCGATTTCGAGGCAGAGCAAAAATTGGTTGTTGCTCGTTTGAAGAAACTCCTCACCAAATATGATAATCTGGATCTGGCAATCGATAAAGAGGTCTTCGGTGCGATGATCAAGGAGTATCGTTCAAAGGTAGACGCGAAATACTTACCGGCTTTTTATCATCAGATTGATAGTGCTTATCAGGGGAATGAACAAGCTTTTCTGGACACCCTTTATGCACATTCGGAGATCACTTCTACAAATGGTATCAAGCGCTTCTTGGAGAGAGATACTACATACAACTTATTTGAAGATCCGGCTATCGCTTTGAGCTTAGATCTGATCGTGAAATACTACGAGATGAATCAATCGATCTCAAAAGAATCGGCTACGATAGAGGCTGGTGAACGATCTTTTAATGCAGCGATGCGTCGCATGTATGCCGACCGTCATTTTTACCCGGATGCCAATGCTACCATGCGCTTAAGTTTTGGTACTGTTTGTGGCTATAGCCCTTTCGATGGGGCAAGCTATCACTACTTTACGACCGTGAAAGGTATTTTTGAAAAAGTGAAAGAGCATCAGAAAGAGCCCGATTTCTTTGTTCAACCCGATTTATTAGCTCTTCTTTCCTCCCGTGCTTTCGGACGTTATGCCGATGATAAAGGGGATATGAGGGTTTGTTTTATTTCTAATAATGATATAACCGGTGGAAATTCTGGTAGCGCTATGTTCAACGGTCAAGGAGAACTGTTGGGATTGGCATTCGATGGAAATTGGGAGGCCATGAGCAGCGATATCGTGTTTGAGCCTGAACTGCAACGTTGCATTGGTGTGGATGTACGCTACATGCTTTTCATTATTGAGAAATATGGAAAGGCTGAACGACTGATCAAGGAACTCCGTATAAACTAGAATCTTCTTACTTTTTTTGTTTGAGTATGATGATCAATACCGCTCCAATAATCAGCATGATTCCCAAACCGATTGTCTGAGTAAACGGTTCGTTAAAGATCAGAATGCCGACGCATACCGCAGTTACAGGCTCCATTGCTCCCAGTACGGAGGTGAGGGTGGAGCCAATGTTTTTGATGGCTCTGACTAATGCCAGATTGGAAATAATCGTGGGTATCAAAGCCAGCAGAATGAGGTTTCCAGCTGTATCCCATCCATTGATGGGTTGAACTCCTCCCTTGATCTGTATTCCTGCGAAAAGAAGGATACAGCCAAAGAGAAAGACGTAAAAGGTCAGACGCGGACCTTTGGTCTTTGCGACCTCTAATTGACTCATGGATACCAGATAAAGGGCATATCCTAATGCTGATAATAACACAATGAATAAGCCCCAGAAGGAATAGCTATGGGAATGACTATCTCCATTTGAAAGAAAATAAACACCTGTTATTGCTAGAACGATTGCTCCAAGACGCCAAACAGATTTCTTCTCTTTAAAGAAAATCATCATGATCAGGGTGGTCAGCACGGGGTACATGAAGTGAATAGTCGTTGCTATTCCGCTAGGCATAAATTGATAACCCCAAAATAAGAACAAGGCTGATAGGAGGTAGAAGACGGAAAGTAATAGCAGAGAGGGAATATCTTTTTTTCTAATCTTAAAGGTTTCTCCTTGAAGGAGCAGAAGCCCTCCTAAAGCGATGCATGCAAAAGCAAAACGGTAGAATAATATAGACTCAAAATGCATTCCGGCATTCATTGCCGGGATTGTGAATAAAGGAATCAAACCAAATGATGCCGATGATAGAAGTCCATACAAAAAACCATTTATTTTATTCATTTCTCAAGTTACTTTATACTATTGTTCGTTAATCAAAATCAGAGTACCACTCGTGTACTCCTTGTTATAAATGAAACAGGCCTGCATATTTGGTTGCAGGCCTGAGTGATTCGTTTAATTGAATGTTATTTTTTAGGCTTTCTACGTGCCCATCCTTCTTCGCTGAAATCAGGCTCATCTTCTTTAAAGAACTGCTTCCAATCTTCTTTCTTCTTAGGACCTCTGGCTGAGTCGTAACCACGATCTTCGCGGCTAGGCTTTGACGGTTTTTTGAAATCGTTTTTTCTGAAAGAATCTTCTCTTTTCTCTCTATAGCCACCTTTCGGTCTTTCGCGTTTGAAATCGCCTTGAGAACTACTTCTCCTACGACCTTCGCCACTCTCTTCACCGGCAACTTCAACTACAATCTTACGACCTTCCCAGTTGAGACCTCCCAATGCTTTCAAAACAGTTTTGGTTTCTTTTTCCGCTACTTCAAAGAAAGAGTAGTTCTTCATCAAATCGATTCTTCCTAAATCTACTCTTGAATGAGTATTCGAATTTAGCAAACCAATCAGTTCGTGAGCGAAGAAATTATCGGTTTTACCCAAGTTGATAAATAGACGAGTAAATCCGGGTTTTGCTTTGCGACTTCCTCTTTCACGGCTATCGTGTGCATCACGTCCCATTGAACGGTCGCCTCTGCTATCCGATGAAGGTTGTTCAATCTCTGCACGATCGCGATAGTACTCAGAGAAGCGGTTGAACTCGTGTGAAACCATGCGCTTGATCAAATCTTCTTTGCTCAACCATTCTAGTTTGCGATAGATCTCAGTCATAAACTCAGAGATCTCTTCTTCGTTAACTTTAACTTTCTCTAGTTCGTCGATCACTTTCATGAGCTGCTTTTGGCAGATACCTTGCGCCGTCGGCATTTCGCCGGTAATGAACTTCTTACCGATGATCCGTTCGATCTCCCGCATTTTTCCCTTCTCACGGAGATTGATGATCGCAATAGAAGTACCGGTTTTTCCAGCACGACCGGTACGACCGCTACGGTGAGTGTAACTTTCTGTATCATCCGGAAGACCGTAGTTGATAACGTGTGTCAAATCGTCTACATCCAAACCACGTGCAGCAACATCAGTTGCAACTAACAACTGTAAGTTACGGATACGGAACTTTTGCATCACTGTATCGCGTTGTGCTTGCGATAACTCGCCATGCAAAGAGTCGGCACTGTAGCCTTCTTGCATCAATTTATCAGCAATCTCCTGAGTCTCTTTACGCGTACGGCAGAAAATGATACCGTAGATCTGCGGATAAAAATCGACAATACGTTTGAGTGCTTCGTATTTATCTTTAGCATGAACAGTGTATGCGTAATGTTTAACGTTGTTGGAACTTTCGTTCTTACGACCAATCGTTATTTCTTTGGCATCACGGAGGTATTTCTTAGAAATACGTGCAATTTCCGGGCTCATCGTTGCAGAGAAAAGCAGTGTGTTACGCTCCAAAGGAACATCAGCTAAGATGGCATTAATGCTATCGGTGAATCCCATGTTCAGCATTTCATCTGCTTCGTCCATCACAACGTTTTTGATGGTTGTTAGCGATACCGTTTTACGTTCCATCAAGTCGAGTAAACGTCCCGGTGTAGCCACAATTATATGTACGCCTCTTTTTAAAGAGCGAATTTGACTGTCGATAGATGACCCACCATATACGGGGAGTACTTTTAATCCATCAATGTATTTAGAGTAATCGTTTAGATCGCCTGCTATCTGCAAACAAAGTTCGCGAGTAGGGCAAAGAATGAGCGATTGGGGAACGCGATTTCTCACATCCACCTGTTGGATAAGCGGGAGTCCGAATGCGGCAGTTTTGCCAGTTCCCGTTTGTGCAAGAGCTACTACATCATTGTTTTCTCCTAAAAGGTACGGTATTACCTCTTCTTGTACCGGCATGGGATTCTCGTATCCCATCTCTTCGATTGCTTTACGTATCTCCGGAGAAACGCCAAGCTCTTCAAATGTCTTCATTAAATCTCTGTATATCTTTTTATTTCGGCTGCAAAGATAGAAATATTTATTGATATTTTACGTAGAGTCTATTTCTTTTGTTTAAAGAGCCACTCTAGAAAGTCCGGCGAGTTGAATGCAGGTCCCCAACTTCCATGATTGCAACCGGGAAATTCAATGTATTCAACCTTCGCACCAGCTGCTTTAAGCGCTTTGTAGGCTTCTCTCGATCCTTCTACAGGGACCACATTGTCAGCGTCTCCATGGAAGATGCGGAAAGGCACTTTTTTTGCTGCCTGCAGACGGTTAGGGTTGACAGTTCCACAGATGGGTATGGCTGCTGCAAATATCTCGGGAAAACGAACGACTAAATCGTAGGTTCCCATACCACCCATTGAAAGGCCGACTATATACACCCTCTTACGATCCACTTGTGGTGAATCAATGTATTGATCCAGCAGTTCCTTCACTGTTTGAAATAAGGGAGTGATAGCTGAGTTCAAGGGCATTTCCATCGGAACAAATGAGGAAGGGCGCTCTGAGTATGCCCAGTAACCGGTTAGAGGACACTGCGGCATCAAGATATAGGCCGGATATTTCTCCCTATTTACCGGATTTAAAAACATCTGGGCTCCATGAGTCAGTTGTTTTTCGTTATCATTACCTCGTTCACCCGCTCCATGTAGGAATAGGATTAAAGGGTATTTTTTTCCTTTATCCAATTGCGCAGGTCGGAGCAGACGATAGGGTAGTGAATCGCCTTTGGAAGAGAGGAAGATCTCCTTCTCATAATTGGTCTGCGAATACACAGAGAAGGCGAGAAGGAGGATTATGAAAGATGCTATTAGCTTTTTCATGTTATTGGATATGTTTGATTTCAGATCGTGAAGATACACCATTTTCATTAAAAGTCTCGATGCAGAAATAATAACTTTGATCTTTATTGAGCGATTTCATCAGTAATTCATGATTATCGTACACCATCCATGAACTATAAAGTTTGTCGGGTGCTATGCCCCATAAGATATTATAACCTTGGGCATCTTTGACAGGACTCCAACGAATGGTCACGTCTCGACGGTCAGC
>Ga0114938_1000610_pt1 | contig 26189 bp, 19 predicted proteins | sample AshMeaBigSpring_FD_88675 | JGI IMG/M metagenome (GOLD analysis project Ga0114938, IMG submission 88675) | Groundwater microbial communities from Big Spring, Nevada to study Microbial Dark Matter (Phase II) - Ash Meadows Big Spring | ecosystem: Environmental > Aquatic > Deep subsurface >... | reverse complement strand
TCGGTGATCTTCACCTTGCGGAGCATCTGGCGGATGATGACTTCGATGTGCTTGTCATTGATTTCCACGCCTTGGACGCGGTAAACGGACTGCACCTCGTTGACCAAGTGCTCCTGGAGTTCCTGGGCACCGCACGCTTCGAGCAAGTCTTCCGGAGACACGGGGCCTTCGGTGATCTGGTCGCCGCGTTTCACCTTGTCGCCATCGGTGACGATGATGTGTTTGCCCATGGGGACCAAGTGATCGACTTGTTCGCCGGTCTCGGCATGGGTGACAACGACGCGCTTCTTGCCGCGCACGTTCGCACCGAAGGAAACATCGCCCTCGATCTTGGAGATGACGCAGGAGTCTTTCGGCTTGCGGGCTTCGAACAGCTCGGCAACCCGGGGAAGACCACCGGTAATGTCCTTGGTGCGGGCGACTTTCCGCGGAGTCTTGGCAAGCTGGATACCGCCGGTGACGATCTGGCCTTCCTTGACGGAAAGGTGGGCGCCGACGGGAATCGAGTAGCTGGCTTTCACTTCCTTGGTCTTCTCATCGATAATGACGACCTGCGGGTGGAGGTCTTCCTTGTGCTCGGTGACGACCATGCCCTTCTTGCCGGTTTCCTTGTCCGTTTCATTGGTCACGGTGATGCCGGAGATCATGTCTCGGAACTCGACCTTACCGCCCTTTTCCGTGAGGATGGGCACGTTGTAAGGATCCCAGACGGCCACGGTATCGCCCTTCTTCACATCTTCGCCGTCTTTGACGGAAATGATCGAGCCAATGACGATGTTGTGGCTTTCCAGTTCGAGGCCGGCCTTGTCGCGGATCGAGATGGTGCCGTTCTTGTTGAGAACGACCCAGGTGCCATCGGCAGCCTGCACGGTGCGGAGGTCCTTGTAAACGAGGCGTCCGGCGTTCTTGGTCTTGATGACCGGCTGCTTGAAGGTGGCGGCGGCCACACCACCGACGTGGAAGGTACGCATGGTGAGCTGGGTGCCGGGCTCGCCGATCGACTGGGCGGCGATGATGCCGACCGCTTCGCCGATTTTCACCGGCAGGCCGGTGGCGAGGTTGAGGCCGTAGCAGTTGGCACAGCAGCCGCGCTCGGATTCGCAGGTCAGGACCGAGCGGATCTTGAGCTTGAGCATGCCGATGCGCTCGACGCCCTTGGCCTGGATCTCGTTGATGACGTCGTCCACCTCGACGAGGATCTCGCCGGTGACGGGGTCCTTGACCTGCTCGCAGGAGACGCGGCCATAGATGCGGGAGGCCAGCGAGGCGGATTCCTCGTCACCGTCGTAGATGGCGGCCACGGAGATGCCGTTGGCGGTGCCGCAATCCTGCTGGGTGATGATGACGTCCTGGGCCACGTCCACGAGCTTGCGGGTCATGTATCCGGAGTCCGCGGTCTTGAGCGCGGTGTCGGAGAGACCCTTGCGGGCGCCGTGGGTGGAGATGAAGTATTCGAGCACCGAGAGGCCTTCGCGGAAGTTCGAAATGATCGGGCGCTCGATGATCTCGCCGGAGGGCTTGGCCATCAGGCCGCGCATGCCGCCGAGCTGCTTGATCTGGGACTTGTTGCCCCGGGCGCCGGAGTCCACCATCATGAACAGCGGGGACGCCTTGTCCTTGCCGTCGTTGTGCTCGATCTTGCGGTAGAGCGCGTTGGCGATGGTGTCCGTGGCACCGGTCCAGATGTCCACGACCTTCTGGTAGCGCTCGCCGTCGGTGATGACGCCGTTGCGGTACTGCTTCGTGACCTTCTCGACCTCCTCGTAGGCCTTGGCGATGACCTCCTTCTTCTCCTCGGGGATGACCATATCCACGATACCGATGGAGGTGCCGGAACGGGTGGCTTCCTTGAAACCGAGGACCTTGAGGTCATCGAGGGTTTCGACGGTCTTCCTCTTTCCTGCGACCTGATAGCAGCGCCAGATGATCTCGCCGATCTGTTTCTTACCGACGTTATGGTTGATGAAACCGACGCCGGACGGCCAGATCTCGTTGAAGCGGACGCGGCCGGGAGTGGTTTCGATGATCTTGCCCTCGCGCAGCGCGGCTTCGAGCGGGGTGAGTTCCTTGCGGTCCTTGTCCGAGAGTTCCTCGCCCTTGTAACCGAAGACCGTGTCCTTGCCGTGGTCGGGGTTGCGGATGCGGATCCACTGGTGGTAGCCGACCTTGCGGGATGCGATGGCGAATTCCACTTCCGATGAGTTTTCGAACAGGGGAAGGTGCTCCGCCTTTTCGCGGTCCTTCGCCGTGCGGACTGGAGCCCACGTGAGGTAGTAGGTTCCAAGAATGATATCCTGCGAAGGAACCGTGATCGGGCGTCCGGAAGCGGGAGAGAAGATGTTGTTGGGAGCCAGCATGAGCTGGCGGCACTCCATCTGGGCCTCCACCGAGAGCGGCACGTGCACGGCCATCTGGTCACCGTCGAAGTCCGCGTTGTAGGCGGTGCAGACGAGCGGATGGACGCGGATGGCCTCACCTTCGATGAGTTTCGGTTCGAAGGCCTGGATCGAGAGACGGTGGAGCGTGGGGGCGCGGTTCAGAAGGATCGGGTGACCCTTGGTGACTTCCGCGAGAATGTCCCAGACCTCGGTGGTCTTGCGGTCGATCATCTTCTTGGCCGAACGCACGGTATGGCAGTAGCCAAGCTCCTTGAGGCGGCGGATGATGAAGGGCTCGAACAAGGTGAGCGCCATCTTCTTGGGAAGACCGCACTGGCCGAGCTTGAGATCCGGACCGATGACGATGACGGAACGGCCGGAGTAGTCCACGCGCTTGCCGAGAAGGTTCTGACGGAAACGACCACCCTTGCCCTTGAGCATGTCGGACAGCGACTTGAGCGGACGGTTGCCGGCACCGGTGACGGCACGGCCGTGGCGGCCGTTGTCAAAGAGAGCGTCCACGGCCTCCTGGAGCATTCGCTTTTCGTTGCGGATGATGACCTCCGGCGTCTTGAGGAGCAGGAGGTTCTTAAGGCGGTTGTTGCGGTTGATGACGCGGCGGTAGAGGTCGTTCAGGTCGGACGTGGCGAAGCGGCCGCCTTCGAGGGGCACCAGCGGGCGGAGGTCCGGCGGGATAACGGGAAGCACGGTCTGCACCATCCACTCGGGGCGCGACTTGGAGGCCGCGAAGCCCTGGGTGATCTTGAGGCGCTTGGAGAGCTTCTTCTTGTTCTGCTTGGAACGGGTGGTTCCAAGCTCCTCTTCGAGGCGCACGGTGAGTTCGGCGAGGTCAATCTGCTTGAGGAGTTCCTGGATCGCCTCGGCGCCCATAGCCGCCTTGAACGAGCCGTCGCCGTAGGTGTCTTCGGCTTCGCGGAGTTCGTTTTCCGTGAGCAGTTGCCCGCGTTCGAGAGCGGTGTTGCCCGGCTCGGTGACGACGTAATCCTCATAATAGATCACGCGCTCGAGCTGGCGGGCGCTCATGTCCAGCATCAGGCCGATGCGGGAAGGCATGCACTTGTAGAACCAGATGTGGGAAACCGGCACGGCGAGCTCGATGTGGCCCATGCGCTCGCGACGGACGCGGCTAAGGGTGACTTCGACACCGCAGCGGTCGCAGACGACGCCCTTGTGCTTGATGCGCTTGTATTTGCCGCAGGCGCACTCCCAGTCGCGGGTGGGTCCGAAGATCCGCTCGCAGAAGAGGCCGCCTTTCTCGGGCTTGAAGGTCCGGTAGTTGATCGTTTCCGGGTTCTTCACCTCGCCCTTGGACCAGGAACGGATGATTTCCGGGGAAGCGACGGTGATGGAGACCTGGTCAAAGGCCTCGGGGCGCTCGTCCACGCCGAAGAGTTCGCGAAGGTTGTTGTCGACACTCATGATGTTGGATCGGTAATGGGTCAGGTTAGGGGTTCGCGTGGCTCGGATCAGAGGGTGAGATCGTCAAGGGAGTAATCGTCCAGACCACCGGTCATGCCGGAGCCGTGGGTCGAGCCCTTGCGGCCCGGACGGACGTCGAGGCCGAGGGACTGCATTTCCTTGATGAGGACGTTGAAGGACTCGGGCGTGCCAGCCTCGAGGTTGTTGTCGCCTTTGACGATGGCTTCGTAAATGCGGGTGCGGCCCTGGACGTCGTCGGACTTGACGGTGAGCAGTTCCTGCAGCGTGTAGGCGGCGCCGTAGGCTTCGAGCGCCCACACTTCCATTTCCCCGAAGCGCTGGCCGCCGTATTGGGCCTTGCCGCCGAGGGGCTGCTGGGTGACGAGCGAGTAGGGACCGACGGCGCGGGCGTGGATCTTGTCGGCAACCAAGTGGCCGAGCTTGAGGATGTAGATCATGCCGACCACGACCGGGTTATGGAAGGCCTCGCCGGTGCGGCCGTCATAGAGCGTGGATTTGCCGCCGGTGGTGCCGTCCTTGCCATCGCCGATCCAGGTGAATCCGCGGCCTTCCGGTTCGCCGGGCTTGCGCTCGCGGAGCTCGCCGTTGTCGCCGACGTATTTGACGCCATCGACCTTCTTGGCCTTGGACATGAAATCCCAGATGACCTCCTCCTTGATGCCGTCGAAAATCGGGGTGGCCACCTTGAAGCCGAGCGCCTTGGCGGCGACGCCGAGGTGGGTTTCAAGCACCTGTCCGACGTTCATCCGCGAGGGCACGCCGAGCGGGTTGAGGCAGATGTCGACGGGCGTTCCGTCGTGCAGGAAGGGCATGTCTTCTTCCGGAACGATGGTGGCGACGACGCCCTTGTTTCCGTGGCGGCCGGCCATCTTGTCCCCGACGGAGAGCTTCCGTTTCGCGGCGATGAAGACTTTGACCTCCTTGATGACGCCGGACTCGACTTCGTCGCCGGACTCGAGGGAGTCGAGCTTGCGCTCGCGCTCCGTGTCGAGTTCCTGGAAACGGCCTTCGAAGGAACCGATGATCTCCAGGATCTTGTTACGGATCGGGGAGGGATCGATTTCGATGTGGTCGTGAACCGAGGCGAGCTTGCGGAGCAGCGTCTTGGTGATCTTGCGGTTGGCCGGGATGATGATCTCGCCGGTTTGGGCGTTGACCACGTCGAGCGGGATCTTCTCGCCGAGCAGGATGTCGGAGAGCCGCTCGGTGAGGTCGTCGGTGAGCTTGTCCGCCTTCTTCTTGTGCTCGTCGTTGATTTTCTTGAGCGTCTTTTTGAGCTCGGCGGGATCGACCTTCTCCTGGCGCTTTTTGGCGAAGCCGCTTTGGGAGACGCGCACGTCCTGGACGATGCCGACGCAGCCTGAGGGCACGCGCAGCGAGGTGTCCTTCACGTCGGCGGCCTTTTCACCGAAGATGGCGCGCAGCAGGCGCTCTTCCGGGGCGAGTTCGGTCTCGGACTTGGGAGTGATCTTGCCGACGAGGATGTCGCCGGGTTTCACCTCGGCACCGATGCGGATGATGCCGTCGTGGTCGAGGTTGCGGAGGGCTTCCTCACCGACGTTCGGGATGTCGCGGGTGATTTCCTCGGGGCCGAGTTTCGTATCGCGGGCGGCGACATCGAACTCGGAAATGTGGATGGAGGTGTAGACGTCCTGTTTGACGACTTTTTCGGAGATGACGATGGCGTCCTCGAAGTTGTAGCCGTTCCAGGGCATGAAGGCCACGAGCACGTTGCGGCCGATGGCGAGTTCACCATCCTCGGTGTTCGGTCCGTCCGCGAGGACCTGGCCTTTCTTGATCTTCTGGCCTTTCCTGACGATGGGCTTCTGGTTGATGCAGGTACCGGCGTTGGAGCGCATGAACTTGCGCAGCGGATAGGCCATCACGCCCTTCTCAAGGTTGGACTTCACCGACTCCGGATCGGAAAGGAACTTCTCATCGGAAACGGGAAGCTTGCCATCCGGAGTGGTGACGATGATCTCCGCGGTGGCAGCGGCGACGATGCCGTCGGCTTCGGAAACCACGACGGCGCGCGAATCGCGGGCGGCCTTGCCTTCGAGACCGGTCCCGACGAGCGGGGCCTCGGAAACGAGGAGCGGCACACCCTGGCGCTGCATGTTGGATCCCATGAGCGCGCGGTTCGCGTCGTCGTGCTCAAGGAAGGGGATCAGACCGGCGGCCACGGAGACGAGCTGCTTGGGCGAGACGTCCATGTAGTGGACGTCCGAGGGGAGCGATTCGATGAACTCGCCGCCTTTTTCACGCGCGGTGATGCGCTCGGTGGTGAAGGAACCGTCCTTGTTGATGGGATTGTTCGCCTGGGCGATGAGGAAATTCTCCTCCTGGTCCGCGGTGAGATACTCGATCTCGTTGGTGACCTTGCCGTTCTTGACGCGGCGGTAGGGAGTTTCGATGAACCCGAACTCGTTGATGCGCGCATAGGTGCACATCGAGTTGATGAGGCCGATGTTCGGTCCTTCCGGGGTCTCGATGGGGCAGATCCGGCCGTAGTGGGACGGATGCACGTCGCGCACTTCGAAGCCGGCGCGGTCGCGGTTGAGACCACCGGGTCCAAGAGCCGAGAGACGGCGTTTGTGGGTGAGCTCGGCCAGCGGGTTGGTCTGGTCCATGAACTGCGAGAGCTGGGAACGGCCGAAGAAATCCCGCACGACGGCGGAGAGCGCCTTCGGGTTGATGAGTTTCTGCGGCGTCATGCCTTCGATGTTCACATCGAACAAGGTCATGCGCTCCTTGACCAGGCGCTCGGTGCGGGCGAGGCCCACGCGGCACTGGTTGGCGAGAAGCTCACCCACCGCGCGGACGCGGCGGGAGCCAAGGTGGTCGATGTCATCAATGACGCCGTCGCCTTTTTTCAGTTTCAGGATGTAGCGCACGGCGGCGAGGAAATCCTCGGGCACCATGATGCGCTGGTCGGAGTCCACCTGGATGCCCAGCTTCTGATTGATCTTGTAGCGGCCGACGCGGGTGAGGTCGTATTTCTTCGGATCGAAGAACAGGCGCTTGAGCAGCGCGCGCGCATTGGCGGCAGTCGGCGGATCGCCGGGGCGGAGCTTACGGTAGATGTCCTTCAGAGCGGACTCCTCGTCCTTCGCGGGATCCTTGCGGAGGGATTTCAGGAGGATTTCGTCCTCGCGGCCGTCGATGACCTCGACGGTCTTGTGGCCGAGCGCGAGGAGCTGGCGGACGATGCCGATGGTGAGCGGTTCGTAGGCCTTGGCGACGACGAGTTCACCGTCAAGGATGTCCTCGAAGGGCACCTTGTGGCCGAGTTCGCCCTCGTCCATGGATTCGCTGAGAGCGAGCGCTTCCGGCGAATAGAAGTGGCTGACGATGTCGCGGTCGGTCGGATAGCCGAGCACGCGCAGGAAGGTGGTTGCAAGGAACTTGCGGCGGCGGCGGCGGCGGTCGAGATAGACGTATAGCAGATCATTGGTGTCGAACTGCACTTCCAGCCAGGATCCGCGGTCCGGAATGATGCGGAAGGAGTGGAGCAGCTTGCCGTTGAGGTGCTGTGAAGTCTCGAAGCAGATGCCCGGCGAGCGGTGGAGCTGGGAGACGATGACGCGCTCGGCACCGTTGATGATGAAAGTGCCGCGGCGGGTCATCATCGGCAGTTCGCCCATGTAAACGCGCTCCTTCTTGGTACCGGTCTCATCCTTCAGCTTGAAGGTAACATAAAGCGCGGCACTGAAACTTTCGCTGTTACGCAGCGAGTCGAGGGACGTGATCTTCGGGTCCTCGATGTCATAGGTGACGAAGTCGAGTTCGATCGCCTCGTCATAACTCTTGATCGGGAAAACCTCCCGGAAGACGGCCTGGAGCCCCGCGTCGGCGCGCTCGCTGGGGGGCACTTCCTTCTGGAGGAACTCGTCATACGAGCGGCTTTGGACCTCGATGAGGTTGGGGGGTTCGATGACCTCTTCGAATTTCCCGAAATAGAGACGTTCAGCCATGGCGTTGTGTGGTATTCTAATGACAAGTTGAGCCCGAGCCGCGAACGGTCTCAGGCGGGGTGGATCTCAAGCGTTGAAAGATTGCGTCGGAATCGGAGCGAAAGTCTTGGGTGGGTGGTAGAATCTCGCGCCGGTCACGACGGAGAGTCCCCGGGACGGATCGCTCCGCCCCGGGGAAAATCCGGTGGATGTTACTTGAGCTCGATCTTGGCGCCGGCCTCTTCGAGCTTCTTCTTCGCGCCATCGGCGGCGTCCTTGGCGACGCCTTCGAGGATCTTGGCGGGAGCGCTCTCGACGAGTTTCTTCGCGTCGGCGAGGCCGAGTCCGGGAGCGACTTCGCGCACCGCCTTGATGACGGCGATCTTGTTCGCGCCGGCGTCGGTGAGGACGACGTCGAATTCGGTCTTCTCCTCGGCGGCTTCGGCGGGGCCGGCGGCAGGACCGGCGACCATGGCGACGGGAGCTGCGGCGGAGACGCCCCAGGATTCTTCGAGTTGTTTCACGAGCTCGACAGCTTCCAGAACGGTAAGCTTGCCGAGTTCTTCAGCGAGTTGTGCAATATTGGCCATTTTGTTTTCCTGTTGCGGTATCGTCGCCCCCGGAGCCTCCGGAGATTTCAGTGCGGCAGCCGCCGCCCCGACGAGGAACCATTATGTGTTCAGGCGGAAGCGGGAAACGCCGCCGCCATCCGTTCAGATTGGTTTATTCGGCGGCGGCTTCGGCGGCAGGCGCGCTTTCTTCCTCCTTCGGGCTGGATTCGCCATCGGGATCGAACTTGTTCTTGATCACGCGGGCGATCATCGAAGCCGGCTCCAGGATGGTGCCGAGGAGTTGGGAAAGAACGGCTTCGCGGGACGGGATGTCGGCGATGGCCTTGAGCTTCTCGCCATCGAGCACGGCGTTGCCGAGCAGGCCGATTTTCATTTCGGGCTTCTTGAATTCCTTCTCGAAATTCTTGATGGCCTTGGCGGCGGCGAACACCTCGCTTTCACCCATGACGAAAGCCGTCTGGCCGACGAGACCTTCACCGATGTCCGGCAGACCGGCTTCGGCAAGCACCTTGCGCATGTAGCTGTTTTTCGCGACGGTGCAGCGCGCACCACCCGCGTCGAGGCGGTTGCGGAGCTCCGTGAATTGATGCACGGTGAGTCCGGTGTAATCGATGACGATCAAATAGGGAGACGCGTTGACGCGATCCAGCAGACCGTTGATGATGATTTTCTTGTCGGGATTCATGGTCGTGGGCGTTGCCGGGTTAGGAAGAGGCTTTGGTGTAGGTGGCGGCTTCGAGCGGGATGCCCGGAAGCATCGTGGCGGCGAGCGTCACGGCCTGGATGTAGTTGCCCTTGGCGGAAGCCGGCTTGGCGCGGACGACACCGTCCACGAAAGAGCGGGCGTTCTCGGCGAGTTGCTCGGGGTCAAAGGACGCCTTGCCGATGGAGCCGGAGACATTGCCGTTCTTGTCGAGTTTGAAGTCGATGCGGCCGGCCTTCACTTCCTTGACCGCCTTTGCGGTGTCGTCGGTGACGGTGCCGGTCTTCGGATTGGGCATCAGGCCGCGAGGTCCGAGGACCCGGGCGATTTTCCGGACCTCCGTCATCGCGTCCGGGGTGGCGATGGCGGAATCGAAATCCGTGAAGCCTTCCTGGACTTTTTTGATGAGGTCTTCGAAACCGACATGCTCGGCCCCGGCGGCGATGGCCGCTTCAGCGGCGGCACCTTGGGCGAAGACGGCCACGCGGACGTTCTTGCCGGTGCCGTGTGGCAGGGAGACGGATCCACGGACCATTTGATCGCTCTTCCGAGGGTCCACGCCGAGGTGGAAGGAGAGCGTGACGGTGGGAGTGAACTTCGGCGCCGGGAATTGCTTCACGGTGCTGATTGCTTCGGTGAGGGAGTAGCTCTTGCCCGGCTGGACAAGCTCGGCTGCCTTTTTGTAGCGTTTGCTGCGGTGTTTTGCCATTTTCGTTCGGGGTTTGCAGTTCGTTCGGAAAACGCCGGATGCGTTTCCCTCCTGCGGTGCCGGACACCTCCTGCGAGGCGGCCGGCGAAATCAATTACATGCCTTCGATTTCCAAGCCCATCTGACGGGCCGTGCCGGCGAGGATGCGGGCGGCGGCCTCGGGATCCTTGGTGTTGAGGTCCGGCATCTTGATCTTCACGACATCCATCAGCTGGGCCTTGGTGATCTTGCCGACCTTGACCTTGTTCGCCTCTTTCGAGCCGGATGCGAGACCAGCGGCCTTCTTGAGCAGGTTGCCGGCGGGCGGACGCTTGGTGACGAAGGAGAATGACTTGTCCTTGTAAACGGAGATCACGACCGGAAGGACATCGCCCGCCTGGCTTTGGGTGGCGGCGTTGAATTCCTTGCAGAACGCCATGATGTTGACGCCGGCCTGGCCGAGGGCGGGGCCGACGGGCGGGGACGGGTTGGCGGCTCCGGCGTTGATCTGGAGCTTGATGATTTTGACGACTTCCTTGGCCATGATGAATGCGTGTTTACGTTCGGGAGAGGGGTGATTGGAAATTCAGCGGCGCGCGTCCAGCGAAATCAGGCGCGCTCGACCTGCCAGTATTCGAGCTCGACCGGCGTGCTGCGGCCAAAGATGGAGACGGAAACCCGGAGTTTGCCGCGTTCGGGATCGATTTCCTCGACAATGCCGTTCTGGCTCTGGAAGGGACCGTCCGCGACCTTGACGGTGTCCCCGACCTCGAAACTGATGGCCGGGCGAACGCTTTCCTCGCGTTCCTTGATCTGCGAAAGCATGGCGTCCACCTCGCGCTGGCGCATTGGGGCGGGGCGGTCCTTGGTGCCGGCGAAGCCGATCACGCCGTCCATCTCCTTGATGAAAAACCAGGTCTTCTCGACAAGCTGGCCGTCCTCATTGGTGAGGTTCATGTTGACGATGATGTAGCCCGGGAAGAATTTCTTCTTCGTCTCGGTCTTCTTGCCGCGGCGGATTTCCGAGACCATTTCGGTCGGGACCAGCACCTCGCGGATGTATTCGGTCATGCCCTCGGCCTCGGCATTGCGCTGGATCCGGTCACGGACCTTCCCTTCTTGTCCGGAGAGCACTTGGACAACATACCACTGGTCGCGGAATGACTTGGTTTCAGACATGACGGGTCGGTCGGAGATGGAAGGGTTGGAGGCTGAGCGGAATCAGCGGCCGAAATTGGTGAAGAAGCCCACGATCAGGACGTGGAAGAAGTCCCAGAACTGCACAAACCCTGCGAGCAGGACCATGGCGATGAGCACCACGATGGTCGAGTCCACGAGTTCCTTGTATTTTTTCAGTCCCTTGATTTTCGGGTCGGACTCCCAAGGCCAGCTCGCCTTGCGGAGCTCGCCTTTGACCTCACCCAGAAAACCGGAGATTTTTGAAAACATGTTGTGCGCTGACGTTGGACGGATTTGGAAAGTGGCACGGCAGGAGGGACTCGAACCCCCAACAGACGGTTTTGGAGACCGTTGCTCTACCAATTGAACTACTGCCGTTTTGAGGCGACTCAAGGGCACCCCGTTTCACCGGAGTGCCCCGAAATCGTGCGTTCGAACCCAGGCGGGAGACCGGATTCGAAGCCTCTTCGCGAATGCTTACTTGATGATTTCACCCACGCGGCCGGCACCGACGGTGCGACCACCCTCGCGGATGGCGAAACGCATGGTCTGTTCCATGGCGATCGGGGTGATGAGTTCGACTTCAAGGTTGATGTTGTCGCCCGGCATCACCATTTCCACGCCTTCCGGAAGCTTGATGCTGCCGGTCACGTCGGTGGTGCGGAAGTAGAACTGCGGACGATAGTTCGAGAAGAACGGGGTGTGGCGGCCGCCTTCTTCCTTCGAAAGAACGTAGATCTCGGACTTGAACACGGTGTGTCCCTTGACGGTGCCCGGCTTGGCGATGACCTGGCCGCGCTCCACGTCGGTCTTCTTGAGACCGCGGAGGAGGAGACCGACGTTGTCGCCGGCGCGACCTTCGTCGAGCAGCTTGCGGAACATTTCGATGTCGGTGACGGTGGTCTTCTGCGTGTCGCGGATACCCACGATCTCGACTTCCTCCATCTTCTTGATGATGCCGCGTTCGACACGGCCGGTGCAGACGGTGCCGCGACCTTCAATCGAGAAAACGTCTTCGATCGGCATGAGGAAGGTCTTGTCGATCGGACGCTCGGGCTCGGGGATGTAGGAATCCACGGCGTCCATGAGCTTGAGGATGGCCTCCTTGGCGGCGACATCACCGTCGAGGACCGCCTTGGCGGAGCCCTTCACGATCGGGATCTCGTCACCGGGGAATTCATAGGAGGAGAGGAGGTCGCGGACTTCCATTTCGACGAGCTCGAGAAGCTCTTCGTCGTCCACGAGGTCCACCTTGTTCATGAACACCACGAGGGCGGGCACGCCGACCTGACGGGCAAGCAGGATGTGCTCGCGGGTCTGGGGCATCGGGCCGTCCGCAGCGGAAACCACGAGGATCGCACCGTCCATCTGCGCGGCACCGGTGATCATGTTCTTCACGTAGTCGGCGTGACCGGGGCAGTCCACGTGAGCGTAGTGGCGCTTGTCGGTTTCGTATTCGACGTGGGCGGTGTTGATGGTGATACCGCGCTCGCGCTCTTCGGGAGCGGCGTCGATTTCACCGTAGCCCTTTGCTTGAGCCAAGCCCTTTTCGGCGAGGGTCAGCGTGATGGCTGCCGTGAGGGAGGTTTTGCCGTGGTCAACGTGACCGATGGTGCCGATGTTGACGTGGGGCTTGTTGCGCTTGAATGCTTCTTTAGCCATGGTGGTTGTGGTTCTGCTTACTTTGGAGAGTTTTCGTGATTGCCCTGGAGCTCGCGGGGGGAATTGAACCCCCGACCTCATCCTTACCAAGGATGCGCTCTACCCCTGAGCTACGCGAGCGATGTGATGGGTTGCGCTACCTTGGACCCGACAAAAACACCGCGGCCGGTCCCGATACACGGAGACTAGACGCGGCACCCCTGGCAGGCTGTGGGGAAGAGCGGGCGGACGTTAACAAAGCCGGTCACTCTGTCAAAAAAAATCTCGATGAAAAGAAAAAATCCTCAAACCCTTTGAAAATGTGGGATGGACGCATTCGGAAACATGTTTCGAGCTCTCGGAATTCCGACGGATCATCCCTCGAACCACTCCCGCCTTGAAACCCCGGGCGCCGCCCCAGGCCCCAGACACTCGGCAACGTCGAATATCCGCCCTGACGGCATGATGGCTGGCTCTTTCGGCACATCCGCTATTGAGCTTCCGCGCCGTCCTGCTTGAATCCGCGTCCCGGCCCGCCGCCGGGGTCAATTTCAACCACTCCGCACCATGGGAAGAGCCTTCGAATGCCGCCGCCGGGCCAAGGAATCTCGCTGGGCCACGATGTCCAAAGTGTTTCCGAAGCTCGCCAAGTCCATCACGCTGGCCGCCAAGGACGGCGGGCCGGACCCGGAAACCAACGCCCGCCTCCGCGTGGCCATCGCCAACGCCAAGGCGCAGAACCTCTCACGCGAAAACATCGACGCCGCCATCAAGCGCGCCGCCGGTAAGGACGCCGCCGAAATCTCTGAAATCACCTACGAGGGCAAGGGCCCCCACGGCTCGCAGTTCTTCATCGAGGTGGCCACCGACAACTCGAACCGCTCGGTCACCAACATCAAGACCATCTTCAACAAGAACGGCGGCCAGCTTCTCAACTCCGGCTCGCTCGACTTCATGTTCTCCCGCAAGTCCGTCATCGAGTTCCCCGTGCCCGAGGGCGGAAACCTGGAGGAAATCGAGCTGGAACTCATCGATGCCGGTCTTGAGGAAATGCATGTGGATGAAGGCGTGGTCTCGGTGATCGGCGACTACACCGCCTTCGCCCAGCTCTCCCAAGCCGTGGAGAATCTCGGCATCACCGCCACCAAGTCCGGTCTGCAGCGCCTGCCGAACCAGCCCGTCGAACTGACGGAAGAGCAGATGGTCGAAGTGGAGGCCATCGTGGACAAACTCGAGGACGATGACGACGTGCAGGCGGTTTTCACCAATCTTGCTTAGCCGGGCGAAATCCGGAGCCTGTTGGCGCGGTAGTGAAGGATGTGATTCCGTCCCAGTTCCGCACCGCCGTGGCCGCGCGGCTCGCCATCCTCGTCGCGGCTTCGAGTCTCGCTGCCGCCGCTTCGCCCGCGGAATTCCTGGGTAAGCCCGACGAATGGTTCGCCTCCCCGGAGGGAAGGCGGACCGCCGCCTACATCCTCTCGTGGCAGTCCGGCCAGGGAAGCTGGCCGAAAAACCAGGACAGCACCCGATCCGAATTCACCGGCGACCGCGCCACGCTCAAGGGCACCTTCGACAATGGCGCCACCACCGGCGAGCTTCGCTTCCTGGCCCGGGCCTTCCGCGCGACGGGTGACAAACCTTGTGAGGAGGCGTTCCTTGCCGGATTCGATCACATCCTCGCCGCCCAGTATGCAAACGGCGGTTGGCCCCAGTATTTCCCGCCCGGCCGGAAATACCACCGCCATATCACCTTCAACGACGGCTCCATGGTCCGCCTGCTGGAGTTCCTGCGGCAAACGGCCACGGACGATGACTTCCGTTTCCTTGATCCGCCGCGCCGCGCCGCCGCCGCGAAGGCTCTCGGGCGCGGCGTCGATTGCATCGTGAAATGCCAGATCCCCGTCCGCGGTACCCTCACGGTCTGGTGTGCCCAGCACGATGAAATCACCCTGGCCCCCGCCGCCGCACGCGCCTTTGAACTGCCGTCGCTGAGCGGGGCCGAGAGCGCGGGCATCCTGTGCTTTCTCATGACCCTCGACCACCCGTCGCCGGAGGTCATCCGCGCCGTCAGCGCGGGCGCGGCCTGGTTTGAAGCGGTGAAAATCGAGGGAATCCGCATCGAGAAGATCGATGGCGACCGCAAGGTCATCCCGGATGCCTCCGCGCCGCCCGTCTGGGCGCGATTCCTCGAAATCGAGACCAACCGGCCGTTCTTCTGCGGCCGCGACGGAGTGAGGAAATACGACATTTCGCAGATCGATCCGGAACGCCGCAACGGCTACGCATGGTATGGCAATTGGGGGGAGTCCGTCGCGAAGGCTTATGCCCGCTGGCCATACCGCCGCTGAGCGGCTGGTTTCCCGGGAAATCCGGAAGCTCTTCAGCCCTCGTCGCCCTGCCGGATGCGCAGGGCCTCCTCCAGCGCCTTCACGCGGTCCATCAGCTTGGGAAGCCGGCGGACATTGGCGCGGAGTTTCATCTCGTCGCGATACGGCTGGGCGGGACGCCCGGAATACACCTGGCCGCCGGGCAGATTCTGGGTCACGCCGGCACGGCCCGTGACGGTGGCCTTGTCACCGATGGTGATGTGGCCCACGGTGCCGACCTGTCCCGCCATGGTGACGTAATCGCCGAGACGCGTGCTGCCGGAGATGCCGCAAAGCGCGACGATCAGGCAGTGTTTACCGATCACCACGTTGTGGCCGATCTGGACGAGGTTGTCGATCTTGGTGCCCTCGCCCACGAGGGTCTTGCCGAAGCGGGCGCGGTCGATGGTGGTGTTCGCGCCGATCTCCACGTCATCGCCGATCTCCACGATGCCGACCTGGTCGATCTTCACATGGCGGCCGCCGGAGAATTCGTAGCCGTATCCGTCCGCGCCGATGACCGCGCCGGGCTGGAGGATGACGCGGTCTCCCAGCACGCAGCGTTCGCGCACGGTGGCATTGGCCATGATCTGGCAATCGCGGCCGATGACCACGTCCGCGCCGATGACGGAGTTGGGGCCGAGCTCCGAGCCATCGCCCACGGAGGCTCCGGCCATGACGACCGCGCCGGGGTGGACGCAGACCTTGTCGGGATCGAGCCTGGCCGCGGGGTCCACAAAGGCGCGCGGATGCACGCCGGGAGTGAATTGCCGCTGGGTGGCCGCGAAATGGCGGACGACGATCGAGAAGGCGAGCGTCGGGTTGTCCACGGCGACGAGCGCGGTGCCCTCCGGGCCGTCACTCACGCCGCGGGGCACGATGACGGCCGCGGCCTTGGTTTCCAGGAACTGGGGGTAATACTTCTCGTTGCCGAGGAAACTCACGTCGTGGGGGCCGGCCATGTCGAGCGCGGCCATCCCGGTCAGAGACGAATCGAGCCCGCCCCGGACGATGTCACCATCGACCCACTGGGCGAGCTCGGAAAGCGTGAGGGCGTGAGCCACTCGGGGAATGCGCGGGTTTGGATTACTCGGCGGGCGCGGGAGCCGGGGCGGGCACCGGGATTTCCGGCTTGGGTTCGCCCTCGGCGGGGAGGGACTCGGCGGGAGCGTCCTTGTTCAGATCCTTGAGCAGGCCGGCGGTAATGTCCGTGGCGTCCTTGGTGTAGAGCAGGAAGGGAACCTGCGAGGTGCTCAGGCCGGACTTGTCGAAGACGTAGTCATAGTTGTCGGTCTTTGCCTTTTCCTCCACGAGCTTGCGGATTTCCTCGAGGATGCCCTTCATGCGCTGGACCATTTTCTCATTGAGCGCCTGGTTGCGGCGCTGGAGGAACTCGCGGCGCTCGCGGTCGAGGGCGATGCCTTCCTGCTGCTGCATCTGCCATTCTTTGAAGAGCGTCTGCTTCTTCGAGTCCGCGTTCGAGGGGTCTTCGAGCTGCTTGCGGAGATTGCCGAGGTTTTCCTCGAGGTCGCGGATGCGGGCGAGGCGCTCGTTGTTGTCCTTCTGGATGCGGGCGCGCTCGACGTTGATTTGTTTCTGGGCCTCGTTGGTGCGGTAGTATTGTTTGAAGAGCTCCTGCATGTCCACCGTGGCGATGTTGAGCTTGCCTTCCGCGGCGACGGAGGCGGCGGTGGCGAGCGATAGCGCGAGGGCGGTGGAGAAAAGACGGCGGATGAGGGTCATTGGATGGTCGGTTGGGGATTCTTGAAATGGGTTACGGCGGGATGCTGGCGGGAAAAATCCGGCGCGTCAACGCTCATCCCGGGCGGAGGATGTTCCGCGCATGCATCGGTTGGAAATCCCGTCACCGCCGCTGCATGCCCTCCGGCATCCAGTCCTTGGGCATCGGCCGCGTCAGCGGCTGGGACCCGCCGCCTCCGGCCGGGGGCGGCGGGGGCGCGGGAAGGCCCTTGGCGTGAACCTCGATCCGGCGGCGCACCTCAGCCTCACCCGGCATGCCGACGAAGTCGTCCACCTTCTTTCCATCCCGGTAAATCCGGACGTCCGGGAGTCCGTTGACGTCCTCCTTCATGGCAAGCGACGGGGCTTGATCCACGTTGATGCGGCCCACCAGGACGCGCCCGCCCTGCTCCGCGGCGATCCTGACGAGAACCGGCGCAAGCTGATGGCAGAGGCCGCAGCGGTCTCCATGGAAGTCGATCACGATCACCCTGCCGGGCAGATTGCGGAAGGACTCGTAATCCGCCTCGGCGATGTCGGAAACCAAGGGCCCGGCAAACGGCGTGGCCGCAGCGGCTGGCTTTGAGGGTTTTCCGAGACGCCCCGCCAGATCACGGACCTTGTCACAGGAGCAAAGGCAGCAGAGGACCGCCATGGTGCTTGCAGTCAGAGGCTTCACGGCTGGGCGGGTTTCGCAGGTGGCGCGGGTGAGGCGGGCGGGACGGGCACGTTGCCACCCGTTTGCATGCCTTTTACTGCCGGCCGCCAGTCCTTGCCCATCCGTTCCAGGCCGTGGAGAATCTCGTCCACCTTCATCTCGATCTGGCGCTCCGTCCAGACCCCCTGGAACTTGCAGGCCCGGATCTCGCCCGCCATCATCACCACCTTCGGCGGCTTGGTCACTTTTTCAGCGAGCGCCTTCTCCGGGTGCGCCTTGACGTCCACCCGGGTCACGCGCACCTGCTTCGAGTATTTTTTCGCGATCTTGTCCAGGCTCGCCGCGATCTGCTCGCTGTCAGGGTTCCCCGGCTCGTGGTAGTGGAAGATCTCCAGATCATATTGGACCTCGGAGGCTTCGCCCTTGTTCCCGGTGCCGGACTCCGGCTTCCGGTCTGGATAAAGCAAAACCCCCACCACGATCCCGACCGCAATCAGCAGGATGATGCCCCGCCGAATCCAATTGGCCCGCTCTTCGTGTGTCACGATCCGCACGCTAGTCAAATCCGGTTGAATATCAATGAGATTATCACCGCCCGGCGGGCGGGTCGGCATCCTCGAGATTTCATCATACCGGGGTAGCCAGCGGCGGCGCGGACGGTTATGAGGCGGGCACGCCGCGCGGCTGTTCCGCGGCACCATTCCCGATGTCCGCCAAAGCCACTGGAAAAGTCAGCGCCGCCGTGATGGCGAGCCGCGTGCTCGGCCTGCTCCGCGAAATGCTCTTCGCGGGGCTCTTCGGTGGCAGCAAGTGGATGGATTGCTTTTATCTGGCCTTCAAGGTTCCGAACTTGCTGCGCGATCTCTTCGCGGAAGGCGCGCTCTCGCAGGCCTTCGTCACCACGTTTTCCAAAAAACTCAAAGCGGAGGGCGACGCCCCGGCATGGGCCTTGGCCAACAAGATGATGACGCTCGCCGCGGTCTTCATGAGCCTGGTCACCCTGCTGGGCATCCTCGCCGCGCCATGGATCGTCGATTTCCTCACCTCGCTTTCCCGTTCGGGCAGCTCGCCGCGGGTTTACAATCCGGAGGAGATCGGGCTGACGGTGACCATGGTGCGCGTGATGTATCCGTTCATCCTGCTCGTCTCCCTGGCGGCGCTGGTGATGGGCATGCTCAACGCGAAGAACGTCTTCGGCATGCCCGCGCTCTCGTCGTGTTTCTTCAACCTGGGGTCGATGATCGGAGGAGCGGCCCTCGGCTGGTGGATGGATCCGGCGTGGGGGAAAAACAGCCTGGTCGGATTCTCCATCGGAGTGGTGATCGGTGGTCTCGCCCAACTGGTCTGCCAGTTCCCCGCGCTGCGGCGTGCAGGCTATCGTTTCGTGGCGGACTTCGAGTGGAAGGATTCCGGCGTCCGGCAGATCCTCAAACTGATGGGTCCGGCGGTGATCGCCGCCTCGGTGGTGCAGGTGAACGTGGTGGTCAACGCCATGTTCGCCTATGGCGTGGGCGAAGGCGCTGTGAGCTGGCTGAGTTATGCGTTCCGCCTGATGCAGCTGCCCATCGGCGTCTTCGGCGTGGCCGTGGCCACGGTCACGCTTCCGGCACTCTCACGCGCGGCGGTGGGCGGGATCGGCGCGGATTTCAGGCCCACTCTGTCCAAGGGCTTGCGGTTGGTGGCCTTCCTCGTCCTGCCCTCCACCATCGGCCTGGTTCTGTTGGCGGGACCGATCGTGAGCGTGCTCTACGAGCGCGGGGCCTTCGATGCCACGGACCGGATGCAGACCGCCGCCGCGCTGCGCGCCTACGGGTGCGGCCTGGTCTTCTATGCCTGGCTGAAAGTCCTGCAGCCGGCATTCTACGCCATCGACAAGCGCTGGCTGCCGATGATGGTGAGTTTCCTCTCGCTGGCCATCAACCTGGGCTTCAACTGGTTTTTCGTGTTTGTGATGCGCTGGGGTCACGAGTCGCTGGCGCTCACCACCAGCATCAGTGCGACGATCAATTTCCTCATCCTCTATCTGGCGATGCGGAGATTCGCGGGCGGACTGGGCACCGCCGGGCTGCTCGGCATGCTGGCGAAACTCGCCGCCGCCGCCGCCACCATGGCCGGCGTCTGCATCGCGGCGGACCGGTTCTTCTTCCGGGACCCCGCCCATCTCGCGTTCTGGCTGCGGGCGCTTGGCCTGATGGCCACCGTCGGTCTGGCGGCGCTGGCTTACTTCGCGGCCGCACGGATGCTCAAGGTGGCCGAAGCCCGGGACGCACTGGAAATGATCACGCGCAGGCTGAAAAGGTGAGGCCCTCAGGTGCCGAAGCGGTGGATCAACCAGCCGATCAGGAGCACCTGCGGCGTGGAGATCAAGGGCAGCGCAAGCGTGGCCTTCCATGACCTCGTGGTTTCCCTCAGGCTCAGGATCTCGGTGTAATCGGTGGCGGCTCCCGCCATCAGGAACACGAAAGCGTTGCCCGGCGCGTGCGCCCGCGTCAGAAGGTCCGCGGCGATCGGCGAGGAACCCTCCGAGCAGACCTCGATCACGGTGGTCGCCAAGAGCGTGAGGAACAGTCCGGCGATGCTCGGGCCGAAGTATTGCTGGAACGAGGCTTCCGGAACAAAGGCGCGCAGCAGGCCGGTGAGCACGAAGCCGAAGAGGACCCAGCGCAGCACCATTCGCGAGCCGGACAAACCTTCCCTGGCGAGAAGGAGATAGTTCTCCCTGCCGGGCTTGAGCGACCGGAGCACGCCTGAAATTTCCGCGCCTATGCGGTAACCGGCTGGCAAGGCCACCGCGTTTGGATTGCGCGGGATCCTTCCGGAGTCCACCAGACGGTCGGCGATCCAGCCGGTGGCGAGCGCCACGACCATCGAGAGGGCGATGAAAACCAGCATCCACTTCCAGCCGATGAGCGCCGCGAGGATCAAAGTGAGCGAAAGCGAGTTCCACGGGCTGGCAATGAGAAACGCGATCGTCTGGCCGAGCGAGGCCCCGCGCCTGTAAAGACCCATGCCCACCATCAGGATGCCGTGGTTGCAAAGGTCCAGCAAGACCCCCGCACCCACCGCGCGGAACAGTCCGGATATGCTGCCGCCACGACCGAGGATGGCGGCCACCAGTTCCTTCGGCAAGCGGCCGATCACCGCCACGGCCACGATCCCGACCAGCAATCCCCACCACGCCTTGGAAAGAAGCTCGAAGCAGGCATGGCCGAACTCATGCAGCCAACGGGGTGCCGCCGGAAACACGAAATGCACCACCACCCCCGCCAGAAACACCGCCAAGGAACCCCAAAGCAGGAAATCCGGCCGGCCTTTCGCGCCCCCGCCGCAGCACGCGGCCCCGGCATCCGCCGGGGATCCGCCGCAACAGGAGGGCTCCGCCGGCGACTTCGGTCCACAGCACGGGGAAAGCACCGGAGCCGCCTCCGGTGACGGCGTCAGCTTCAGTAGCGAACGCCGCAAGGCCCGGCGGTCACGGTCATCGCCCGGTGGCGGCTTGGAACAACAATCGGACATCTTCCCGCGCCCACCCTAGCCCCCGGCACCCCCGCTGTCCAACCCCCGCATCCACTGAGTTCTTGGAAAAATCCAGCCGCACCCCCAGATTCGCCCGGTGAACACCGAGGAACAGGTGCGCCGCTATTGGGCCTTCATCAGCTACAGCCATGCCGACAGGAAATGGGCGGACTGGCTGCACCGCTCGTTGGAGAATTATCCGATGCCGCGCGATCTCGTCGGCAAGCCCACCCCGGCGGACGCGCCAATACCGAAGCGCTTTGTGCCCGTATTCCGTGATCGCGAGGAACTTCCCACTTCCAGCGACCTCGGAATGGTCATCCAAAAGGCGCTCGGCGCGGCGCGCTTCCTCGTCGTGATCTGCTCGCCACGCAGCGCGAAATCGAAGTGGGTGGAGCAGGAAATTGTCGATTTCAAACGCGTCCACGGCGAGGACCGCGTGCTTGCCCTCATCGTCGATGGCGAGCCCTGGGCCAGCGATCATGGCGATCCCTCCATCGCGGAAACCGAGTGTTTTCCACGCGCGCTGCGCCACCGGCTCGGCAAGGATGGCGCGATCTCGGAAGAACGCGCGGAGCCCATCGCCGCCGACGCGCGTGAAGGCAAGGACGGCCGCGAAAACGCCGTGATCAAGCTGATGGCTGGACTGTTAGGCGTGGGCTTCGACGACCTCCGCCGCCGCGAGCAGGAATACCAGCGCCGGCGGCTGCGCCGCCTCCGGCTCACCTGCACGGGTTTCGCCGTGCTCTTCATCGCCGCCGTCACTGCCGCCGTGTATGCGGTGCGCCAGAAGCAGGCGATGCAGCGCACGCTCAGCACTGCCGACTATCAGCTCGGCATGCAGCGCCTTGAAAAAGAGGGCGACTACGCCGGAGCTGCGCATTTCGCCCGCGCGCTGCGCTTCGATCCGGAGAACCGCGCCGCCGCGGACGTGGCGTGGTCGATGCTCGCCCACGAGCGCCAGCATCCGCCGGTGGGGCCGGTTCTGAAACACGCGTCCCAAGTCAGCGCCGCCATCATGCCGGACAAGGAGCGCATCGTCACCGCCGCGGGCGGAATCCTCCACGTCTGGTCGGCGGCGGACCATCAGTTGTTAGAAACGCATCCGGTCTCCGAGGGCGCGTTCCTCAACCTCGCCAAACGGCCGGACGGAAAACTGGCACTGGTTTTCTGGAACCGCGAGACCCTGCGCTTTCTCGACACCGCGACCTTCAAAGACCAGCGAGAGCCCCTCTCATTTCCCGGCCTGTTCGTGAAATCCGCGCTGTGGAGCCCATCTGCGGACGCCTTCGCCATCGCGCTGGGAAACCGCGCGGACAACGATGGCGGCGGCTTCATCGCGATCTGTGAGGCCGATGGCCGGGAAATCCAGCGCGTGGCGGTGGAGGGCTTGTCTCCATCACGGCTCGCCTGGTCGCCGGATGGAAAACACGTGGCCGCCTCCGGCGTCAGCCCGAACATCGCGGTGATCGCCCGCGGTGAGGACAAGGCCCGTTATTTCCAGGCCAAGCTCTCGGTATCCGCGCTGCGCTTCGCCGACAACGACACCGTGCAGGCGCTGGATATTTTTCTCGGCCAGTTGAAAAAGTGGTCTCTAGCAAAAAACGAACCGGTGGGCAGACCATCTAACATTTCACCAATCCCCTTCGATACGGAGTATTCCCCGGACCAAAGCCGCTTCCTCGGGACGCGCCGCAGCGCGGTGGCCTATCTGCGCGACGCGGCCGACGGCTCCAGCCGCAGCGCCGGCATTTCACCGGGTTTCTCCATCGCGGCGGGCACTTGGCTGGACGCGCGCACCCTGTTGTTGTGGGACGGCACCGGGCTGGCCCAGGTAAGGCGCGTGGGACCGGACATCCCGCCAATGAACATTGGCGTTTTCGACCCCGGCATCGTGGACCGCCATGCCTTGAGTCCGGACGGCCGCACGCTCGCCCTCGGCACGCGCATTGAGGAAAAGTCGATCCAGTTTCATGACCCGGAAACCCTGCGCGAGTCGTCGCGCCGCCTGGTGCTGCCATCGCCGTTGTTGGAAATGAGCTTCACGGCCGATGGCGCTGGCCTGCTCGCCTTGTGCTGGGACGGCGTTCTCTATCAGGCGGACTGGCGCAAGGGCCTCCGGGCCAGGGCGCTGGCCAAGCCGTTGATTCCAGCAGTGAAGGATGCCTACAACATTCCCGGCGGCTTTTCGTTCAGCCCGGATCGCGCGATGCTGATCATCACGGAGAACAAGAAACTCCGCAGGATCGACACGCGCACCGGAAATGAACTCGCGGCTCTCGAGTTTCCCTTCCGGGTGAATTCCTTCTGCTGGTCGCGCGATGGCTCCCGGCTCGCGGTGGCCTTGGTCGATCAAAGCGTGCATTTTCGCAACGCGGACGGCTCCGCATGGCCCGGAAAATCCGTGTGGAAAACCAGCGCGCCGGTGCTTTGCATGGCGCTGTCATCCGACGGAGAGCGGATCGCGATCGGCTCCACCGACGACGACGTAATCTGCCACCGCACGGACAACGGAACCCTTTTCGGCAACTCCTTCCGCGCGGGAGGAAACTGCACGTCCATCGCCTGGATGGGGGACGACCACTATCTGTTCGTCGGCTGCGAGTCGGATCGCAGCCGCCTGGTGGATCCGGCGAGCGGACTCACGCGTGCGTGGTTGCCGGCCTTGTTCGATGTCACCGGCGTTCCCTTCGTGTTTCCGGATCGCCAGAGCCTGCTGATCACCGCGGGCGAGTTCTTCGGCCGCCTGCATCCATGGACGGACGAGCCCGTGCCGGATTGGTTTCCCGGGTTTCTCGAAGCGTTCAAGGCATTCCGCCTCGATGACCGGCCGGATGCGAAACCGATCGATCCCGATGCCTGGCTGCTTCCGGAAAACCAGCCTCCCCCGGACCGCGGACAATGGGCGGAACTCGCCCGCTGGTTGTTGGACAAACGGCCGGACCGCCCGGTGGCTCCCGGTGCCGCGAACACGGACGCGGAAGTCGCCGCATTGATCGCGAGGAGCAACCGCACGGATAAAGTGGTCGCGGAACGCGGCCGGGAACTCCAGACGATGTGGAACGCCGGAGATGCCGCGGGCGTGATGCGTCTGCTGGATGAATCCATCCGCGAGTTTCCCCAACACCGAAAGCTGTTAGGTTCCAAGCTCCAACTCGCCATCGCCACCAGCGATCTGCAGCTCTTTGATCAATGGCTGGCAGCAGCCATGCACACGGATTCCGTCGCGTTCACGGAAATAGCCGATGCGAAAGTCCGGATGGCCGCCGCTCTGATGACTGCGGAGCCGCCTCGGAACGGTGAGGCCGCGCTGTTGTTGGATGATGTCCTCAACGCGGATCCGGAGCACCCCGCAGCCATCGAATGGAAAGGCAAACTTCCCAAGTGAACCGCGGCCGCCTTGAGGGTCGCGTGAAATCCTGACAGAATCCCAACCATGAATCCCGCGCTGGAAACCCTGATGCTCGCCTTTTCCGGCGGGGAAGGGATCGGCGTGCCTCCCCGCGCCTTGTTCATGGGTGCCCAACCGCATCCGGCGCTGAAACCGTGGCCGGATCTAACGGGCTGGCAGCCTCTCAAGCCGCTGGCGGACGCCTGGGACCGCGCGGGATTGCCGCGGGCGGACGAAGCGCCGGAGGGGAAATGGCCGTTGGTCCTCGTCCTGCCCGGCAAATCGCGCGACGAGACTTTGTCATGGTTCGCCGCCGCAAGGGATCGACTCGAAACCGGCGGGCGCATCGTCGCCGCCATGCCCAACACCGCCGGCGCTGGACGCTTCGAAAAGGAGCTGGAAAAGGCTGCCGGAAAGATCGCATCCATCCAAAAACACAAGTGCCGCGCCTTCCATGCCGTGGAGGACGGCACCTGGAACGAGACCGTGCTCCACCAATGGCGCGCCCTCGGGAATCCTCGTGAAATCCCCGGCACCCGCTTCATCACCCGGGCCGGGGTCTTCAGCAGCGACCACATCGATCCAGGCTCGCGCTTGCTGGCCGATCACCTGCCCGCAAACCTCCATGGAAACATCGCGGATGCCGGAGCCGGCTGGGGATTTCTAACCGACGCCGCCCTGCGCCGGTGCCCGGGGATCGGACGCATCGATCTCTTCGAGGCGGATTCGCGGGCCCTGGGCTGCGCCCGGGAAAATCTCTCCAGCCACGGGCGGGACATTCGTTTCCACTGGCACGATGTCACCACCGGCCTTCCCGGGGTCTATGACGCCGTCATCATGAACCCGCCCTTCCACACCGGCCAGGCCACCGATGTGGATCTCGGCCGCGCGTTCCTGGCAGCCGCCGCATCCTCGCTGGTGCGCGGTGGAAAACTCCTGCTCGTCGCCAACCGCCAGCTTCCATACGAGTCCGTGCTCGATTCCCTCCGGCTCTCATGGCGCAAGCCCGCCGAAGACAATACCTACAAGCTCCTCTTCGCCGAAAAACGCTGACACGCCATGAAACTCGTCAAACTCCTCGCCAATCTCGGCTACGGCTCCCGCAAGGAAGTGCAACGTCTCATCCGCTCCGGTGCCGTCACCGATGACAGCGGCCGCGTGCTGGGCGAAGGCGACTTTCCTCCGCACGAACACATCCGCTTCCGTGGCGCGGAGCTCGATCCTCCGTTTCCACTCACCATCGCGCTCAACAAACCGGATGGCCACACATGCAGCTCGGACGATCCCGGAGCCACGATCTACGATTTGCTTCCGGAGCGCTTCTCCCACCGTAATCCCGGCCTCAATCCCATCGGCCGGCTCGACAAGGACACCACCGGTCTGCTGCTGATGACCGACGACGGCAAACTGCTCCATCGCGTCATCCATCCGAAGTCACATTGCCTGAAGGTCTATCAGGCCACATTGGACCGTCCGCTCCAGGGTCACGAGGCCGGGCTCTTCGCTTCCGGCACGCTGATGCTGAACGGCGAGACCAAACCGCTGCTGTCCGCCGGATTCGAAGCGCTCGGCGAGAGGGAGGCCCTCGTCACCCTCCACGAGGGGCGATACCATCAGGTCCGCCGCATGTTCGCCGCCGCCGGAAACCATGTCGTCGATCTGAAACGCGTCTCGATCGGCGGATTCAAGCTCCCTGCGGACCTTGAGGAAGGCGGATGGAGGCAACTCACGCCAGAGGATCTGGCCGCGGTTTTCACTTGAGTGGACCCGTCTCAAGCCCGCTCCGCAACCCCACAGCGGAATGGCATCTTGAGAGCACCGGGGATTCATCGCCATCCAACGCACATCAAACCCGCAGCCGCAAATCCCTGGCGCTCCACAAAACTCCTGCCGCGGCCTTCCCGCTGCCCTTCATCCGCCGCGCACCATCCCGCCGCTTCGGG
>Ga0114938_1000609_pt1 | contig 26204 bp, 31 predicted proteins | sample AshMeaBigSpring_FD_88675 | JGI IMG/M metagenome (GOLD analysis project Ga0114938, IMG submission 88675) | Groundwater microbial communities from Big Spring, Nevada to study Microbial Dark Matter (Phase II) - Ash Meadows Big Spring | ecosystem: Environmental > Aquatic > Deep subsurface >... | reverse complement strand
TCCTCGTGGAAGCGGAAGGTACCGCGCAGCTCGAACTCCTTGGCGACGATGATGTTGATCGGCAGCGTGAAGCTGCCGCCGAGCCCCACCTGCACGATGATCCCCTTGGGTTTCAGCGCCGCGAACGCGCCGACCAGCGCCTTCTCATTGCCGCTGCATTCGAGGAGCACGTCGAACGTGCCCTTGTCCGTGGCAAACTCGGCAAGCGCGTCGCCCCTCGCCGCCACGTCGACGCAGCGGTTCGCCCCCATCGCTGTTGCGAACGCGAACGGTTTGTCGGTCACGTCCGTCGCCACCACCTCGCGGGCGCCGGCCTGACGCGCCGCCGCGATCGAGAGCACCCCGATCGGCCCGCAGCCGGTGACCAGCACGCGCCGCCCGTGCAGCGGTCCGGCACGATTGACGGCGTGCAGGCAGACGGCGAGCGGCTCGCACATGGCGGCCTCGCCAGCCGTGGTCGCCGCCGGCACCACGTGGCACTGCGCCTCCTCCACCACCAGCGCCTCGCGGAACGCGCCCTGCACGTGCGGCATGCGCATGGCCGAGCCGTAGAACTGCATGTCGAGGCAGTGGATCTGGTCGCCCGCCTGGCAGTAGCGGCAGCGGCCGCAGGCGCGGCTCGGATTGATCGCGATGCGATCTCCCGCCCCGACGCGTGTCACCTCGGCGCCGACCGCATCGACGATGCCCGCCGCCTCGTGGCCGAGCACCATCGGCTCGCGGACCACGATCGTGCCGATACGGCCATCGTGGAAGTAATGGAGGTCGGAGCCGCAGATGCCGCCCCGCTCTATCCGCACGCGCACCTCACGCGCGCCGGGCGCCGCATCGGGCAGCGTGTCGATCCGCAAGTCCTTGGCGGCATGGATGACCACGGCGCGCATTGCTCGGCTCCTGCATTGCTCTCCATGTCTGACTAGCATTGCGCCCGGACCGATGGTAGCCGTGGGTCGCAAGCGCGTCCCCCGCCGCTCACCCAAAAGGTCGCCACGATGAGCCTCGACCGCTTCAAGCTCGACGGCCGCATAGCGCTCGTCACCGGCTCCAGCCAGGGCATCGGGCTCGCCATTGCCCGCGGTCTCGCCGAGGCCGGCGCCCGGGTCGTGCTCAACGGACGCGACACGGCCAAGCTCGAGAAGTCGGCGGCGGCGCTCGGCGCGACGGGCCTCAGCGCCTCCATATCGCCCTTCGACGTCACCGACGCCGAGGCCGCGGCCGCCGCCGTCGACCGGATCGAGCGTACGGTCGGCCCGATCGCCATCCTCGTCAACAACGCCGGCATCCAGCGGCGCACCCCGCTCGAGGACTTCCCCGAGGCGACCTGGCGCGAGGTCCTTGCAACCAACCTCGACAGCGTGTTCTACGTGGCGAAACCCGTGGCCCGCCACATGATCTCGCGCAGGCGCGGCTCGATCATCAACATCTGCTCGGTCATGAGCGAGCTTGCACGGCCGACCGTCGTGCCCTATACCGCCGCCAAGGGCGGCGTGAAAATGCTGACCAAGGGCATGGCGACCGACTGGGGCCGCCACGGCATCCGCGTCAACGGCATCGGCCCCGGCTACTTCGCGACCGAGCTCAACAAGGCGCTGATCGCCGACGCGAAGTTCGACGGCTGGGTCAAGGGCCGCACGCCGCTCGGCCGCTGGGGCGAGCTCGACGAGCTGGTCGGGGCCGCCGTGTTCCTCGCCTCCGATGCCGCGAGCTTTGTCACCGGCCACGTGCTCTACGTCGACGGCGGCATGACCGGTTGCGTCTGAGCCCGATCCGGCAACTTCACGTGATCCGCCGGCATCGCCTCGATGGACCGCACCTCAAACCGCGACCGCCGCGCCGACCTTCGGCACCACGACGTGGTGGCCCTGCATGGCGGCGACGAAGGCGTCCGCGCTCGCATCGAGCATGCCGGGGAAGGTGCCGTAGTGGCACGGCATGACGGTCTTGAAGTGGAAGAACTTCTTGCAGGCGAATGCGGCCGTGCGGGCGCCCATCGTGAAGCGGTCGCCGATCGGCACGAGGCCGATGGTCGGCTGGTGGAGCTCGTTGATCAGCGCCATTCCGGCGAACATCTCGGTGTCGCCCATGTGGTAGACGGTCATGCCATCCTTTGCGGCGAGCACGATCCCGCACGGGTTGCCGAGGTAGACGCCGCCGGACGAGGAGGAGTGCAGCGCCTGTGTCAGCGTCAGGTCGAAATCGGGGGTGCGCACGCTCCCGCCGGTATTCATCGGCTCGAGCTTCTCTGCGCCCTTCTTGGCGACATGCTGGGCGAGCTCGTAGACGGCAAAGAGCGTGGCGCCCCGGAGCTTGCAGATCTCGCCGGCATCGCCGATGTGGTCGTCGTGGCCGTGGGTCAGCGCGACGTGGGTGACGCCCTTCGTCGCCGCCTCCCAGGCGACACCTGACGCCTCGAACGTCGGGTTGCCCTTGAGGAACGGATCGATCAGCACGATGCTGCCGCCCGTCTCGATGCGGAAGCAGGAGTGTCCGAGCCAGGTGATCTGCATGGGCGAGGTCCACCGCTGATTGCTGAAGTCGCGCGCTGGCGAGACGGCCACGAGGCCGGTATAAGCCCGCCATGTCCTCCGATATACCTGCCGCCGGCACGCGCCAAGGCGCGATCGGGCTCACCTGCAATGCGACCGCCGACTTCGCGGCCCTGCTCGCGCCAGGCCAGCGCCTGATCGGGCTCGACCTCGGCACGCGCACCATCGGCCTTGCGCTCTCGGATGTGACGCGGATGATCGCGAGCCCGCTCGAGACCATTGCCCGGACCAAATTCTCCGCCGACGCAAGTCGCCTTCTGGCCCTCGCCGCCGAGCATGCCATCGGCGGGTTGGTCCTCGGCCTGCCGCACAACCTCGATGGCAGCGAGGGCCCGCGCGCGCAATCGACCCGCGCTTTCGCGCGCAACCTCAACAAGCGCTCGCCGCTGCCGGTGTTGCTGTGGGACGAGCGGCTGTCGACGCAGGCGGCCGAGCGCACGCTGCTCGAGGCCGACCAGAGCCGCAAGCGGCGTGCCGAGGTGATCGACAAGCTCGCCGCGACCATCATCCTGCAGGGGGCGCTCGATCGGATGCGCGCGGAACCACTGCGCTGAGCGCCGCAATCGGGACGCCGCGCGCAATTCAATATCCTAGACAATCTCGGCGTGCGCCCGGCGATGGGCGGGGCCCGGTGTGGCGGCGAGTCCACAGCCAATTGAAAGCGAGTGACCTTCCCGATTGTCGGCGGAGTTTCGTCCACACGTCGCCGCAATGGGACGGCAGGCTCCAATGTCATTCAGAAGCGAGTGTGTGATGACCAGCGCCGCTCCCCATGTGCGCCCCGCGGATCCCAACCTGGCGAGGCCTGCGCCCGACGCCGGCGTCGAGCGCGATGTCCAGATCCGCCGGTATGCCCTCTCCGCGCGCCGCAATCTGGCCCGCATCTCGATCGCATGCCCACGGTTCGGCGATCTGCTCAACGTGTTCCCCGGGGCGGCGTTTCGCATCGCCACCTGGACCGGCCCGACCGAGGACCTCGAGCGGGCGATCCGGCTGGTGCACGACGGGGCGCCACTCCGTGAGATCGCAGAGCACCTCAGGCTCCCCTTCTGGTTGCGGCGGCTGCCGCCGGAGGCCTTCAACTCGACGATTCCCGACCTTCCCGGCGACCCGCTGTTCTCCCGCCGCGTCGGCAACGTCCTGCCGCGCTCGCCGCGCGCGAGCGCCCTCTGGCTCGATGCGGTCGGCTTCGGGCACGTGGCGGCGGGCGAGGACTTCGCGATGTGGCTCGCCAGCCAGCCGATCCTCGAGGAGCGCGGCCTCGCCAAGGAGTTGTTTGCGGTCCTTGCCGCCTATGCCTGGCATTCGACGAACCGCGGAACGCGGGCCTCGCGGCTCATCCTCGTGCCGTGGCACTCCGAGATGGCCTTCGATTCAGCGCTCTGCTCGGCTCGGGCCTGGCTGAACCGCCTGCGCCTGGTGCTGCAGATGAAGCCCGGCATCGTCACCGATCCCTGGCTCGCGCCGGGAGTGGCCAACGGCGTCGAGTTCGTGCCGCTGCTGACCGCCGGCGATCTGCTCGACGAGGCGGCGGACATGCGCAACTGCGCCGACCAGTTCACGGACCGCATCGTGCGCGAGAAGTCCCGCTTGTTCGGCCTGCGCCGCGACGGCCTGCGTTTCGCAACCCTCGAGATCGGCCAGCACGCGCGCGAGGTCGGCGTACTCGACATCGTCCAGCTCAAGGGTCGCGCCAATGCGCAGGCGTCGGCGGATGCATGGCGCGCGACCCACGCCTGGCTCGCCCAGCAGAAGTCGCTCTTGCGCGCGCCGTTGCTCGCCGCCGAGGACCTGCGCTACGATGCCCGCACCTGGACGGTGTTGATGCGGCCCTATCGCACCGCGATCGGTGGCGCGTCCTGGTTGCCCGAGACGATGACATCGGCCGCCTTCGCACGGCTCGCCAACAACATGTCCGAACTCGCGCGGCGGGCGCGTGTGACATCCTGGCTGTTCAATTGAGGCGGCCGCCGCCCGCCGCGGTCATTGCGGCACTTGACTTGGCCGCCGGCAACCGCTGTGTGCGGGGACCGCTGCACCAAGTCGCCGAGCCCCGCCCGTGCCCGAATTTCCTCTGCCGAGCTTCAGCCTGGATACCCTGGCGATCATCTGGTTCGTCGTGCTGGTCGGCGGCTATCGTGCCATCGCCGAGCGGCCGCCCATGGAGCGGGCCAGCATCGTGCACGCCGTCCAGCAGCAGCGAGTCGCCTGGCTGAAGAACATGTCGCGGCGCGAGAACCGGGTTCTCGACGCGATCGTGCTGCAGAGCCTCGGCCAGGGCAACGCGTTCTTCGCCTCGACGAGCGCGATCGCGATCGGCGGCCTCACCGCCATCTTCGGCTCGGGCGAGAAGGCCCAGAGCTTCATCGAGAAGCTGCCGCTCGCGGCGAAGTCGAGCCCGCAGCTCTGGGAGATGAAGGTGATGCTGCTGATGGCGATCTTCATCTACGCCTTCTTCAAGTTCGCCTGGGCGTTCCGCCTCTCGCACTACACCGGCATCATGATCGGCGCGACGCCCATCCTCGACGAGGCCAACGCCGACACCTGCGACGCCCACGCCGAGCGCACCGCCACGCTGATCGGCATCGCCGCGGAACACGCCAACAGCGGCCTGCGCTCGTTCTACTATGCGATCGCGGCGATCGCCTGGTTCTTCCATCCGCTCGCCTTCATGGTGGCGACGACCTGGGTGCTCGTGATCCTCGTCCGGCGCGACTTCTTCTCGCGCTCGCTCAGGATCCTGTCGGGCCGCAATCTTGCCTAAGGGCCGCGCAACTTGCGGCGATAGGCGGTCGGCGCCATCTGGAACCAGCGCTGGGCGGCGCGCGTGAAGGCGCTGAGCTCGGAGAAGCGGATGCGCGCGGCGATCTCGGTCATGGCCATGTCGGTGTCGCGGAGCAGGCCTTCCGCGACCTCGCGGCGCACGTCCGAGAGGATTTTCTCGTAGCTCGTCTCACGCTGATCGAGCCGCCACTGCAGCGAGCGGATCGGCACTCCCACGTGCGTGGCAATGGCCTCGAGGTCGAAGCTCTCATCGGTGCCGAAGCGATCGGCGATCGCGCGGCGGACGGCGGCGACGAGGTCCCGGTTGCGGTCGAGCTCGGCAAGCTCCCGGTCGCCGACGATCTTGACCGTCTCGAACAGCCGGGCGATCGGCTGGTTCATGCTCCGTGCCAGCGTCGTCGCATCGAGCATGATCTCGTTGCTGCGCTGCTCGAAGGCGACCCGGCATTGCAGCACGCGCTCGTACTCGGCCGCATTCGGCGGCTTGCGATCGGTGAGGTGGACGGTCAGCGGGCGCCAGTCCGGCCCCGCGCACTCGCGCAACCGCAGGATGAGGATCGCGAGCGCAAAGGCCGTGTACTGGCTGCACGGTGCCTTCAAGTCCGAGGGCATCGACCAGCTGAGGCGGCCGATGCCGCCTTCCTCGCTGAACGCGACCAGGTTCTCGACGTGCACCCGGGCATAGTGCGCGACGGCCTTGATCCCGTCCCGGACGGTCGGTGCCGTGAGGAGGAGCTGGCCGATGAGGCCGGTGCCGCCGCGTGGGAAAACCTCGGCATAATGCAGCCCGAAGCTCTGGTCCTGCGTGCGCTGTGCAGCGGCCTGGAAGAGGTTCAACACTGTGTCGAGACGCAGGTCCGCGTCGGGGTCGGAAATCTGCGCGAGCGTCAGTCCCGCCTCGGCCAGAAGTGGCTCCAGCGGCACGGACCGCTTTTGCAGGTAGGAGCGGAACTCGCTCAGAATGCTGGCTTTTATGTGCGGCGTGGACGACACCATGGCCGGCCTCCCGAATTCTCCTCCAACTCATAGCATGAGTTTCAACGGATCAGTGTCGCTGGGGCCAAGCCCGCTCAGCCCACTGTCAAGTCAGGCCTCGGACGCGTCGCATAGAAGGGCGCCATGAACAGCCGACTGAGGAATTTGGATTCCAGCCGCTGTCGCCGACATCTCTAGCCTATCAGAGAGCGAACCGAGATGAAACCGACATCCGTCCATGTACCGGCCGACAGCGGCCTGCTGCACCTTCTCCACCGGGCCGGCCAATGCGCCGACGAGCTGTTCACGACCGCCATCGGCGGCCTCGACCTGACGCCGCGCCAGTACGCCGTATTGATTGCGGCGGCGCGGACCGACGACCTCAGCCAGACCGCGATCGTCGATCACACCGGCATCGACCGCTCGACCATTGCCGACATCGTCCGCCGGCTGGTCGACCGCGGCCTGCTGCAGCGCCGCCGCACCCGCCAGGATGCGCGCACCTACGCCGTCCGCCTGACGCCGGCCGGTCGCAATGCGGTGACGGCGGCGGTCCCCTGCGCGCGCCAGACCGACGACCGGCTTCTCGCAATGCTCGTTCCCGCGCAGCGGGCCCAGCTCGTCGACGCGCTGCAACGGATGGTTGCCAGCCTCGGTCCCATCACCAGCGCCGGCGGCACGCCGCGCAAGCCGGCGGGCATCGAGCTCAAATCCAGGCAGCGCGCGCGCTCGGCCTGAGCGCGCTGGTCCGCGGTTACGAGGGGGGGTGGGCTCGAGCGAGTATCGACTTGACGTCGAACCGCTCGAGCCCTTGACCGTAGAGATACCGCGGCCCGCCCGCGAGCCGCGTGGCAACGAACGCGTCGGCGATGGGCGCCGGCGCGTGGGCACGCAGAATGGTCGCGGCGGCGGTGACCGCCAGTCCTTCAACCAGCGCGCGGGCCCGCGCATCGAGCAGCCGCGGCTCGTGCAGCATCCCCTGCAGGCGGGCAACCGCCGCCTTCATGTGCGGGTCGTCACCCGCCGCCTGCTCGAGCTCGGCCAGGACGCTTGCGACGACCTCCGGCTCGCGCTGGAGCACGCGCAGCACATCGAGCGCCATGACATTACCGGAGCCCTCCCAGATCGCGTTCACCGGCACCTCGCGATAGATGCGGGGCAGCAGGCTCTCCTCCACATAGCCGTTGCCGCCGAGGCACTCCATCGCCTCGGCGACCAGCGCCGGCGCCATCTTGCAGACCCAGTACTTGGTCACCGGCGTCATCAGCCGGCGCCAGGCACCGGCCGGCGCCGCATCGGCCCGGTCGAACGCGCGGGCGAGACGGAACGCCAGGGCCGTTGCCGCCTCGACATCGAGCACGAGGTCGGCCAGCACCTGCTGCATGATCGGCTGATCGGCGAGCGCCCGGTCGAACACGCGACGGTGGCGGGCATGGTGGATCGCCTCGACGACCGCGCGGCGCATGAGCCCCGCACTCGCTATGGCGCAATCGAGCCGGGTTGCCGTCACCATCTCGATGATCGCCGGCACGCCGCGGCCCTCCTCGCCGACGAGCCAGCCGGACGCGTCCTCGAGCTCGACCTCGGAGGAGGCATTGGACCGGTTGCCGAGCTTGTCCTTGAGGCGCTGCAGGCGGAGCGCATTCATTTGCGTCTCATCCCGCCAGCGCGGCACCAGGAAGCAGGAGAGGCCACCGGGCGCCTGCGCCAGCATCAGGAATGCGTCCGACATCGGGGCCGAGAGGAACCACTTGTGGCCGCTGATGCGGTACTCTCTGCCTGCCCCGCCGCCATTCGCGGCAACCGCCCTCGTGACGTTGGCGCGGACGTCGGTTCCGCCCTGCTTCTCGGTCATGCCCATGCCGATGGTGACCGCGCTCTTCTTGGCGGCCGGCAGGACCCGCTGATCGTAGGTCCTCCCGAGGACGCGCGGCAACCAGACCGACGCAAGATCGGGCTGCAGCATGAGCGTTGCGACCGCGGCGCTGGTCATGGTGATCGGACAGCAGTGGCCCGCCTCCATCTGTGCGGCGAGATAGAAGGCGCCGGCCCGCGCGACGTGCGCACCGTGCTTCCCCGGATTTGCCGGCTTGGCGAGGTGGTCCCACACGCTCGCGTGCAGGCCTTCGGCCATGCTGATCGTCATGCAGGCATGGTAGGCGGGATGGAACTCCACCTGGTCGATGCGCCGGCCCTTGGCGTCGTGCGTGCGCAGGCGCGGCGGGCTCTCGTTGGCGAGGCGGCCGAGGGCGATGGCCTCGGCGCCGCCACAGGTCTTACCGAACGCCGCCAATCGCTCCGCCGCAGCCCCGCCGCCTTCCCGCCGCACCGCCTCCTGCAAGGCGATGTCGGTCGCATAGAGGTTCACGTCCTCGAGCAGCGGCGACTGATTGGCGGGTGCCGACGGAGCGGTGTCTGCGGCCATATCCCGGCCCTCCCATGTGAATTTCCGCCAGTGTAGCCCAACTTCCGGTTCCGCGCTTGCAACGGCCGGTGAGTCGGCATACTAAGTCGCCTTCGATGACAGCGCCCGCGACATCGACCCCGCTCTCCTTCGCCCGCCGCCATCTCCTCACCTGTGAGGGGCTTGCGGCTGGCGAGATCAATGCCCTCCTCGATCTCGCCGATCATGCCGCCGAGATCAACAGGCAGGTCAACAAGAAGCGTGACATCCTGCGCGGGCGCACGCTGATCAACCTGTTCTTCGAGGCCTCGACCCGCACGCAGAGCTCGTTCGAGCTTGCCGGCAAGCGGCTCGGCGCCGACGTGATGAACATGAACGTCTCGACCTCCTCCGTGCAGAAGGGCGAGACGCTGATCGATACCGCGGTCACGCTCAACGCGATGCGCCCCGACATCATCGTCGTGCGCCACCATGCCGCCGGCGCGGTCGAGCTGCTGAGCCAGAAGGTCGACTGCTCGGTGATCAACGCCGGCGACGGCGCCCACCAGCACCCGACGCAGGCGCTGCTCGATGCGCTCACCATCCGGCGGGCGAAAAACCGGATCAAGGGCCTCACCGTCGCGATCTGCGGCGACGTCAACCACAGCCGCGTCGCGCGCTCGAACATCAACGTGCTGAACACTCTCGGCGCCAAGGTGCGCATCATCGCGCCCTCGACGCTGCTGCCGTCGGAGCCGGATTCGCTCGGCTGCGAGGTGTTCACCGACATGTGGGCCGGGCTCGAGGGCTGCGACATCGTGATGATGCTGCGCCTGCAGCGCGAGCGCATGCAGGGATCGCTGGTGCCCTCGACGCGCGAGTACTACCACTTCTTCGGCCTCGACCAGGAGAAGCTCGCACGCGCCAAGCCCGACGCGCTGATCATGCATCCCGGCCCCATGAACCGCGGCGTCGAGATCGCCTCGACCATCGCCGATCATTCCCGCAGCGTCATCCGCGACCAGGTCGAAATGGGCGTCGCGGTGCGCATGGCCGTGCTCGAGGCGCTGGCGCGGCAACTGCCGAACCATTGAGTGGAGGCAGCCTGTGCCTGATGAGCCGCCTCGGGACAAGGAGCGCTGCATCGCGTGAAGCCGGCCGCACGTCCCGTCCCAAAGAGAGAGCAGACCGCCGCCATGCCGAAACCACCGCAACCCGACGCCGGCGCCACGGTCTACATCAACGCCCGGCTGATCGACCCGGCGAGTGGCCGCGACGAGCCGGGCGGCCTGCTCGTCAAGGGCGGGATCATTGTCGACATCGGCGGCCACCTGCGCCGCAATGCACCCGACGGCGCGAGCGTCGTCGACTGCAAGGGCCACGTGCTCTGCCCCGGCCTCGTCGACATGCAGGTCTTCACCGGCGAGCCGGGTTCCGAGCACCGCGAGACCCTCAAGACGGCAAGCAACGCGGCGGCGGCCGGTGGCGTCACCACCATCGTGGTGATGCCTGATACCAGCCCGGTCATCGATCAGGTCGCGCTCGTCGACTTCATCCAGCGCCGCTCCCGCGACAACGCCGTCGTGAACATCCACACCATGGCCGCAATGACGAAAGGCCTCGCCGGCGAGGAGATGACCGAGATCGGCCTCCTCAAGCGCGCCGGCGCGATTGCCTTCTCGAACGGCAAGCGGAGCGTCGCCGACACCAAGGTCATGCGCAACGCGCTGCTCTACGCCAAGGACTTCGATGCACTCATCGTGCACCACACCGAGGACCCATACCTCTCGGCCGGCGCGGCGATGAATGCGAGCCGGGTGTCGACCCGCCTCGGCCTCGTCGGCGTGCACAAGGCGGCCGAGACGATGATGCTCGAGCGCGACCTGCGGCTGGTCGAGATCACCGGCGGGCGCTACCACGCGGCGACCATCTCCTGCGCGGAAAGCCTCGCGGTCGTGCGCGCGGCCAAGGCGCGCAAGCTGCCGGTGACCTGTGGCGTATCGATCAACCACCTGACGCTCAACGAGACCGAGATCGGCCCCTACCGCACCTTCCTCAAGGTGCGTCCACCGCTCCGCTCCGAGGAGGACCGCGCCGCGATGGTCAGGGGCGTGGTCAGCGGCGACATCGACGTCATCGTCTCCTCGCACGATCCCCAGGATGTCGACGTGAAGCGGCACCCCTTCGCCGAGGCCGCCGACGGCGCCATCGGCCTCGAGACGCTGCTGGCCGCGGCGCTCCGCCTGCACCACACCGATCAGGCGAGCCTGATGGCGCTCCTGAAGGCCATGACGGCCGCCCCGGCGAAGCTGCTCGGCCTCCCCTCGGGCCGGCTCGATAAAGGGGCGCCGGCGGACCTCATCGTTGTCGACCTCGAGCAGAACTGGGTGGTCGACAAGGCGCTGCTGAAGGCCCGCTCGAAGAACTCCCCGTTCGACGAGAGCAAGATGAAGGGCCACGTGCTGCGCACCGTGGTTGCCGGCGAGACGGTGTATCAGTACGGTTCGCCCGAGCGGGCGTAGCGGCGCCCACACCAGAGCTGCAGCCGGGCAGGGTTTCCGTGATGCTCGAGTTCCTTTCACTGCCGAGCCTCGCCGCGCTGCTCTTCGGCTATCTCCTCGGCTCGATCCCGTTCGGCCTGGTGCTGACCCGCGCCGCCGGCCTCGGCGACGTGCGCAAGATCGGCTCCGGCAACATCGGCGCGACCAACGTGCTGCGCACCGGCAACAAGGGCCTCGCCGCCGCGACGCTGCTGCTCGACGGCCTCAAGGGCACGGCGGCGGTGGTGCTGGCGCCGGTCGCGCTGGGTCTCCTCGGGTTTGCGCCGCGTTCGCTCACTTCCGTCGAATTCGCGCGCTTCATCGTGTTCCCGATGATGGCGGCAGGGCTCGGCGCATTCCTCGGCCACCTGTTCCCGGTCTGGCTCGGCTTCAAGGGTGGAAAGGGGGTGGCCACCTACATCGGCGTGCTGCTCGGGCTCGCGTGGAAGATCGCGCTCGTTTTCTGCGCCGTGTGGCTGATCGTCGCCTACCTGTCGCGCTACTCCTCGCTTTCGGCCCTGACCGCCGCGATCGCCGCGCCAGCCATCCTGTTCGCTGCGGGCGAGAACGCGCTCGCGCTGCTCTTCGGCGTCATGTCCCTCTTGCTCTTCTGGAAGCATCGCGAGAACATCTCGCGGCTGATCGACCGAACGGAAAGCAAGATCGGTGCGAAGACCTGATCCCGCCCAGGGCCGCCTGTTTGTCCCGGCGCCCCTGCCGGTCGCGCCGCTCGACGATGCGGCGCGCATCGCCTGCCTGCGGCTCATCCGCTCGGAGAACGTCGGGCCGGTCACGTTTCGCGAGCTGATCAACCGGTTCGGCGGCGCGCAGGCCGCGCTCGAGGCGTTGCCCGACCTCTCGCGCCGGGGCGGGCGCGGCAGGCCGGTGCGCCTCTGCCCGCGCGATGCGGCCGAGGCCGAGCTCGCCGCGGCACGCAAGGCCGGCGCCGATCCGCTCTTCACGATCGAGCCCGGCTATCCGGCGCTGCTCGCCGAGGTCGAGGTGCCGCCGCCGATGCTCTACGTGTGCGGCCGGCACGAGCTGCTCAATCGCACCGCGATCGCGATGGTCGGCTCGCGCGAGGCCTCCGCCGCCGGCAGCGCGATCGCCAGGCAGATCGCGATCGGCCTCGGCGCGGCGGGTTTCGTCATCGTCTCGGGCCTCGCCCGCGGTATCGATGCCGCCGCCCACCAGGCCGCGCTCACGACCGGCACCGTCGCCGTGATCGCCGGCGGCATCGACGACATCTACCCGCCGGAGCATGCCAAGCTGCAGGAACGGATCGCCGCCGAGGGCTGCCTCGCGACCGAACAGCCGCCGGGGTTCAAGCCGCGCGGCCAGGACTTCCCGCGCCGCAACCGCATCATCTCCGGCATGTCGCTCGGCGTGCTCGTGGTCGAGGCGGCACGGCGGTCCGGCACTCTCATCACGGCGCGCACGGCGGCCGAGCAGGGTCGCGAGGTGTTCGCCGTGCCCGGGCACCCGCTCGACCCGCGCGCGGAAGGCACCAATGCGCTGCTCAAGGACGGCGCGACGCTCGCGACCTCCGCCGCCGACATCATCGCCGCCTTGCGACCGCTGCTGCCGCCGACCCAAGTCGCGGAGCGGGCGGCCGATCTCGCGCCCGAGCCCATGCCTGGCCCGCAACCGCCTCCGGCACCGCTCGTCGACCTCGCCGACGGGGACCGCGCGCGCGTGCTCGCCGCGCTCGGGCCGGCGCCGATCGGCATCGACCAGGTCGGCCGCGCGACCGGCCTCGACGTCCGCGCGGTGCAGGTCGCGCTGCTCGAGCTCGCGCTCGCCGGCCGCATCGAGCAGCACGGCAACCAGCTCGTCTCGCTCAGGACCGCAAGCTGATCGCCGCGGCTAGAGCCTGATCGTTCGAGGTGGAAGCGTCCTGCTTCCACCGAGAGCGTGAATCAGACTCTCAAACAAGGACTTGGAGCGCGTCCGTCCTCCAGAACTCATTCCATCAAAGTCGGACGCGCTCTAAGGCGCCGCGAGCTTGGCCGACATCACCGCGATGGTCTGGGCGTAGACCTCGGCCTTGTTCCATTCCTGGATCGCGGCGTAGTTCGCGGTCCCCGGCGCCCAGGGCTTGCTGGGCTGCCAGCCGCCTTTGGACTTGAGGAAGTTGGCGGTCGAGCCCAGCATGTCGGGCACGCTCGTGAACAGGTTCCTGCGACCATCACCGTCGAAGTCGACCGCATATTTGACGAACGAGGAAGGCAGGAACTGCATCGGGCCGATCTCGCCGGCCCAGCCGCCGCGCATCTGGGCAGCCGCAATGTCACCGCGATCGATGATGCGCAGGGCATTGGTCAGCTCGTTGGTGAAGAAGTCCGAGCGGCGGCAATCATAGGCGAGCGTCGCGATCGACTGGACGATCGGCTTGCCGCCGCCGCCGTCGCCGCCGAAGTTCGTCTCGAGCCCCCAGATCGAGACGATGACTGCGCCCGGCACGCCGTAGCGCTTCTCGATCCGGTCGAGCAGGCCGGCGTGGGTGCGCAGCATGCCCTTGCCGCGGCTGATGAGCGATGCGGAGACGCGGCGCGCGTAGAACTGCTCGAAGCTCAGCTTGAACGAGCGCTGCGAGCGGTCGAGCCGGATCACGTTCGTGTCGTAGGCGATGCCGCCGAGCGCGGACCCGAGCGTCGCCTGGGAGATGCCCTGCGCCGCAGCCTTCGCCTTGTAGCGGCCGAGCCAGGCCCCGAACCCGCCCGCCTCGTTGCCGCAGTCGGCCAGCGCCGCCCCGGCCGTCGCGCCGAGCGCCATCACCAGTGCGATTGCAGCTCCCGCGGCCGACCGGCCGAGATCGGGGCGCGCCATTTCTTCTGATGTATTGGTCATTTTTTCGAAGAGTGCCAGTCTTTGATCAGAGGTCGCCTTAGCATTCCATCCCGGCGGGGTCGAGCAGGCAGGCATCGCCATAGGAATAGAACCGGTAGCCGCTGGCGATTGCATGCGCGTAGGCCGCCTGCATCGTCTCGAGACCGCTGAAGGCGGCGACCAGCATGAACAGTGTCGAGCGGGGCAGATGGAAGTTGGTCAGCAGGCGGTCGACGGCGCGGAAGCGAAAGCCGGGCGTGATGAAGATGGCGGTCTCGCCCGCGAAGGGGCGGATCGAGCCGGCGCTGCCGGCGGCACTCTCGAGGAGGCGGAGCGTCGTCGTGCCGACCGCGACCAGCCTGCCGCCGGAGCGACGCACCCGATTGAGCGCCGCGGCGGTCTCGGCGCCGATCTCGCCCCACTCGGCGTGCATGCGGTGCGCGGCCGTGTCATCGGCCTGCACGGGTAGAAACGTGCCGGCGCCGACATGAAGCGTGACGAAATGGCAGCCGACGCCGCCGGCCGCCAGCCGCGCAATGAGCTCCTCCGTCACATGCAATCCCGCGGTCGGCGCCGCGACCGCGCCGTCGTGGCGGGCGTAGACCGTCTGGTAGCTCTCGTCGTCGGACGCGGTGGCCGGCCGCCTCAGCGCGATGTAGGGCGGCAGCGGCATCACGCCGACGGCGGCGATGGCGCGGTCGAGGTCGGCGCCGGCGAGGTCGAACGCCAGCTCGACCTCGCCGCCGTCGAGCCGCGCCGCGACCGTCGCATCGAGCGCACCCAGGAGACAGCTCGAGGCTCCATGGCCGAAGCGGATGCGGTCGCCGGGCGCCAGCCGCTTGGCCGGCCGCGCGAACGCCCGCCAGCGCGCGCCATCGAGGCGGCGGATCAGATTGACGTCGACATGCGACCGCGCCCCGCCCCGCGTCCGCACCCCCGAGAGCGCCGCCGGGATCACGCGCGTGTCGTTCAGCACCAGGGCATCTCCCGGCGCGAGCAGCCCCGGCAGATCGCGGACGCAGCGGTCGGCGAAGTTTGCGGGCGGCGCGACACACAGCATCCGTGCCGCATCGCGCGGCGAAACTGGCGAAAGCGCAATCAGCGCCTCGGGCAGCTCGAAGTCGAAGAGATCGGTACGCATGCGCGGTCAGCAGCCCTTCACGCGCCTCACCCCTTCGTGCGCGCGAACATCAGCGGCAGCTCGGTCGTGTTCTTGATCTGCTCCATGGCGAAGGCCGACGACACCTTGGCGATCTCCACGCGCGCGATGAGCTTCTTGTAGAATGCGTCGTAGGCGGCGATGTCGGGCACGACGACGCGCAGCAGGTAGTCGACCTCGCCCGACATGCGGTAGAACTCGGCGACCTCGGGGAAGTCGATCACCGCGGCGTGGAACCGGTCGAGCCAGTCGAGGCTGTGCTGGTCGGTCTTGATCGAGACGAACACGGTGACACCGGCGTTGACCCGCGCGGGGTCGAGCAGCGCCACGCGCCGGGTGATGACCCCCGCCTCCTCGAGCTTCTGGATGCGCCGCCAGCACGGCGTGGTCGAGAGGCCGACCGCCTTGCCGACCTCGGCCACCGCCACGGTTGCGTCCTTCTGCAGGATCGCGAGAATCTTCACGTCCATCTCGTCGAGGTCGGCCATCATCGCGCCCTGGAACAAATTTCTATAGTCCGCAGTTCTATAGAGAATGAACGCGCTTCGCAAAGCCAGTCAAGACGGAATTTAGTATTTCTTTCTATTTTTCGGTCTGTTTGTCCTTGCCGGCAACAGTCTTGCAATGCATATCTCGCGGTGCGGTGGATGTGCGCCGCCACGGCTCGGAGCCACGCCGCCATGGACACCATCACCTACATTACGCCGGGCTTCGCGGTCACCTCCGCGCTCGCGCCGGAGGATTTCGCGGCGGCGGCCAGGCTCGGCTTCCGGTCCGTCCTCTCCAACCGGCCGGACAGCGAGGACGACGGGCAGCTTTCGGCGCGGCAGGAGGCGGTGCATGCCTGGCGCGACGGCCTCGTGTTCCGCCATGTGCCGGTCGCCAAGCACGACGTGTTCACCGACGGCGCCATCGAGGCGATGGACCGCGCGCTGCGCGACCTGCCGGGCCCCGTGCTGGCTCACTGCAAGTCGGGCCTGCGCTCGGCGATCCTGTGGGCGGCGACGAGCGCGCGCAGCCAGTCGGTCGACTGCGTGCTCGCCGCGCTCGCGGGCGCAGGCTACGCCCTCGACTTCCTCCGCGACGACCTCGAGGCACAGGCCGACCGCAAGCGCTGGCTCGGCGTCGCGCCCGGCGCCGATTGCGCCGAGGCCGGAACGGTCGCAACCGTCGCGGCCTGATCCGGCGATGGGCCGAGAAGGCGGCGCACCTCGCGCCGCAGGGCCGGCAGCACCTCCGCCTCGAACCACGGATTGGCCCTGAGCCACGCGTTGTTGCGCCATGACGGGTGGGGCAGCGGCAGTCGCCGCGGCGGACCCGCCTCGAACCAGTGCCGCCAGGCCTGCACCGTTGCCGTCACGCGCCCGCCCCCGCTGCCGAGATGCCAGCGCTGCGCGTAGACCCCGGCGAGGATCAGCAGCTCGAGATGCGGCAATCCCGCCATCACCCGTTCCCGCCAGAGCGGCGCGCATTCGGACCGCGGCGGCAGGTCGCCGCCTGCGGCATCGAGACCCGGAAAGCAGAACCCCATCGGCAGGATGGCGATGCGCGCGCTGTCGTAGAACTCCTCGGGCGTGACGCCCATCCATGCGCGCAGCCGGTCGCCGGAAGGGTCGGTGAACGGCACGCCCGAGGCGTGCACGCGCACGCCAGGCGCCTGGCCGCAGACCGCGATGCGCGCGCTTGCGGCGGCACGCAGGACCGGACGCGGCTCATGCGGCAATGGCCGTCTGGCGGACGTATCGCGGCAGACGCGGCAGGCGCGGATCTCGGCCAGAAGATCGTCGAGTTGACACGTCATGAGCTCCGGCGGCGGGAGCGCTCAGATGTCGATCACCTGGCCATCGAATGCGAGCAGCACCCGCGGGTCCTTGATCGAGCCCTGCTTGGCCAGCATCTCCGGTGACATGTGGGTCAGCAGCACGCGTCGCGCGGCGATCCGCTCCATGTTCTCGCGGATGATGTGCCAGCCCATGTGATAGGGCACGGTCATGTCGTAGCCGAAGCACTCGGCGATGAAGAGGTCGGCGCCCTTGCCGCACGGCACGAGGCTCTCCACCCACTCGGTGTCGCCCGAGAAGGCGATGGTCTTGCCGCCGACCGTGAGCCGCAACGCAAACGACATGGCGCCGGAGGGATGGCTGACCTCGTAGGGGACCACCGTGACGCCGCCGATGGTCTGGGGCACTTCTTTCGCGAATTCGAGGAACTGCACATCGTAGCGCAGGAGCGCCATCGAGCTGTCCGGATAGAGCGCCTCCGACGCCTCGACCACGCGCCGCGCAATGCCGGGCGGCCCGACGATCGTCAACGGGACGGTGCGGCGCGCGACGTGCTGGGCATGCATCAGCCACCACACGATGCCGGCGAAGTGATCGCCGTGCAGGTGCGTGACGAAGATCGTGGAGATCGAGTTCGGATCGATTTCCTGGCGGTGCAGCGCGATCATCACCGTCGCGCCGCAGTCGATGAGAAAGCGCTGCTCGCCCGCTCCGACATGGAAGCAGGTCTGGAGGCGTCCCCCTGAGCCGAACGCATCGCCACAGCCGAGAACTGTGAGTTGCATGCCTTTCGTCCGGTTTCCCGCTGCCCCTATGGTGCCCCCCGGCACCGGCCCCCGGCTGTTCCCTGGGGAACAGCGCTCGCGAATTGATCAGGCCCTGGCGCTCGGCCGGCCGGAGACCTCGCCATGCCAGCGTTCCAGGTGGGCGAGGCCGGCGGGCCGCTCGATGCGGGCGAGGCGCATGAAGTCGACGGCGCAGAGCGCCGTGATGTCGGCGACGCTGAAGCCCTCACCCGCGATGTAGCGGCGCTGGCCGAGCACGTCGTTCATGCCGGCGAGCGTCGCCTGGGCCTTCGGCTTGTTGGCCTCGCCCCACGCCTTGACCTGCGGCACCTCGAGCTTGGCCATGGCCGGATGCAGGTGGCGGAAGGCGGCGGCGACGGCGGCCAGAAGCTCGTGCTCCATGCGCCGGTTCCACATCTCGACGATGCCCTGCTCGCGGGCATCGGCGCCGAACAGCGGCGGCTCCGGATTGAGTGCCTCGAAATAGCGGCAGATCGCCATGGTCTCGGCAATGGCGGTGCCGTCGTCGAGCACCAGCACCGGCACGCGCTGCGACGGGTTCAGACGCGTGAACTCCGGCGTGCGCAGCGCGCCGGCCATCAGGTCCGCCTCCTCGAAGGGAACCTCGATGCCCTTCTCGGCGAGGAAGATGCGCACGCGGCGCGGGTTGGGCGCCTGCCGCGTCTCGATGATCTTCATGCACGCAACTCCTACCCCGCGGGACCCCTGGTTTGGCAGCACTCGTAGCCAACGCCGGGACCCGCCGCAAGGGCCGCAGAAGCGTCAGCCAACTGATGCGGCCCGCCGGCATCGCGCTCAACGGCCGACGCCGTTCTGGCGCCGCCACTCGTGCGGTCGCTCGAACTCGCCGGACCACAGCCCACGGCGCGCCGCCTTCGCTTGCCCTTCCTCATCGGCGTAACGCTTGCCGTAGGCGACGACCCAGCCCTCGGCGACCATGGCGCCGTTGAGCTCCCGGCCGCCGGCCTCGCAGACGGCCAGCATCCGGTTGAACCGGTCGCGCTCGTGGCCACGGCAGGCGACCTGCTGCCCGCCGATCATCCGGGCGAGCGCATCCCGGGCTTGCTCGCCGCAGGCCCACGTCGCGCCGCTCCGCCGGCACGTCTGGCGGCCCTCGGGCGCGTCGACGCCGAGCAGGCGGATCTCCTCGCCCCCGATGCGCAGGCTGTCACCGTCGATCACGTGGGCGCGACCCTCGGCCCGGTCCTCGGCGAGGCGCGCACCACGGTCGAGCCACGCTCTTGCGGCCCAGAGCCCGAGCAGCAGCACCGCCAGCACGATCAACTGTTGTATCCACCGCGCCATCACGGGCCTCTCAAAAAGTGACACGTTTGCAGGACCGTTAGGCCCGCATAAACGCTGCATTAGCCTTTCCCGTGAAGAGTTGCAGCGGTCGGATCAGGCATCCTGGTCCGATCGCGACCGCGCATGCGGTGACCGAGCAGGGACACTCGAGGGCTGCGCCGGCAATCCGGGCGCGCCCCGGCGGACCAGATGGCACTCGACGATACCTCAGAGCCGCAACGACCGGCTGCCGCGCGGCGCCAGCGCGACCGTTCGGCCGCGCAGTTGCGCGAGGCCCGCCAGCGCCTGACCCACGGCAGCGACATCAAGCCGGAGTTCGAGTACGAGCTCCTGTCGATGTTCGTGCGCAACGAGCTGCAGGCGCGCGAGACCATCCTGCTGATCGCGATCATCTTCTCGCTGGCCTCGATGTTCTGGGCGCCGTGGCTGCAGGCCGTGCTGTGGGTCGGCATCGTCTTCACGGCCAAACTCGTGCTGATCCTGCTCTGTCGGCAGTTCAATTCCCTCCCCGCCGCCGACATCAACCTCAAGGTCTGGCGCCGGCGGCTCGTCATCGCCGAGGCGGTCAACGGCGTCGCGTGGGCCGGATTCGCGCTCGTCGGCGTGAACCTGACAGCCGCCGACGTCTCCCACGACTATGTCTTCTCCTCGCACGTCTTCCTGTTCGCCTCGCTCATTGTCGTGCTCGCGATCCGCATGACGTTTGCCTCGACGGTGATGCCGATCCTCTATGTCGGCACGATCCCGATGACGCTCGCGGTCGTGGCGCGGCTGATCCTGCTCCAGGACTTCTTCTACTACGCGCTCGCCTCCATGGCGGTCGGCGTGCTCGTGCTGTTCCTGATCCTGGCCAAGGGCCTCTCCTCGACCGCCCTCGCCATGCTCGAGTTCCGCGCCCAGAAGGACAGCCTGATCGCCGAGCTGGAGGAGGCGAAGTCGATCTCCGACGAGGCGCGCCGGCGGGCGGAAGCGGCCAACATCGCCAAATCGCGGTTCCTCGCCACCATGAGCCACGAGCTGCGCACGCCGCTGAACGCCATCCTCGGCTTCTCGGAGGTGATGCAGTCTGAGATCATGGGGCCGATGCACAACCCGACCTACCGCGAGTATGCCGGCAACATCCACCACAGCGGTGCGCACCTCCTCAATCTCATCAACGAGATCCTCGATCTGTCCCGCATCGAGGCCGGCCGCTACGAGTTGCACGAGGAGCCGCTGCGGCTCATCGACGTGGTCGAGGATTGCCATCGCCTGCTCAAGCTGCGCGCGGAGGCGAAGGGCCTCGCCATCGTCGAGCACTTCGACGAGACGCTCGCGCAGATCTGGGCCGACGAGCGCGCGGTCCGCCAGATCTGCCTGAACCTGATGTCGAATGCACTGAAGTTCACGCCACGCGGCGGCGAGATCACGCTCACCATCGCCGCCCTCGCCGACGGTCGGCAGATGATCTCGGTCCGCGACACCGGACCCGGCATCCCGAAGGAAGAGATCCCGAAGGTCCTGCAGGCCTTCGGCCAGGGCTCCCTCGCGCACGAGACCGCGGAGGGCGGCACCGGCCTCGGCCTGCCGATCGTGCAGAGCCTGATCGAGCTCCACCACGGCACCTTCGAGCTCAAGTCGGAGCTGCGCAAGGGCACGGAGGCGATCGTCACGTTCCCGAAGCAGCGCTGCCTCGCGACCATGCCGCCACTGCAGCCGCTGGGGCAGGAGCGCCATCGCCAGCCGGCCATCACTGCCGCAGCTGGTGGCCAGCGCACGCCCCGCCCGCCGCGCATGCGCCAGTCCGACGGCAGCCGCCTCGCCCGCCTCTTGCCGGCGCGATAGCGGTGAGCGGCCGATTGTGCTGCCACATTTGTCCGATTAGATCGTTGTCCCGACTCGCTCAGCCCCGGCCCACGAGCCCGCCCCTGGAAACTCCCTGCGTCAGGACCTGCGTGATGGATGCGGCCACCGGCTACTGCGAGGGCTGCATGCGCACACTCGCCGAGATTGTGCAGTGGTCCGCATTCACCAGCGCGGAACGACGGCGGATCATGGCGGCGTTGCCGGGCCGTCGGGCGCGTCTGGCCCTTATTGCAGAGAGGTGAGACAGGCATGCTGTGGGTTCTGCTCCTGATCGTCGCGGCCGGCGGCATCGTGCTGATCAGCATGGGTGACGCCGGCACGATCGCCGGCCTCGGCGCCTCGAGCATCTTCGGCCTGGTTGCCGGCATCGCACTGCTGATCTGGGTCGGAGGATCGCTCGGCGGGTCCTATCGCGGCCGTCTCGGTCAGGCGGCCCGCGACCTCGCGGTATGGCTGCTGATCGCCCTCGCACTCGTCACCGGCTACAGCTACCGCCAGGAGATTGCCGCGATCAGCCGCCGCGTCACCGGCGAGTTGCTGCCGCCCGGCGAGGCGCTGTCGGTCGAGACGGGCAAGGCCGGCGAGACGGCGATCCGCATCCGCAAGCGCTCCGACGGCCACTTTGTCGCGCGCACGCAGGTGCACGGCGCGCCCGTCAACATGCTGGTCGACACCGGCGCGACCACCGTCACCCTCACCGCCGCCGACGCCCGCGCCATCGGCCTCGACGTCGAGAAGCTCGCCTTCACCATCCCCGTGCTCACCGCGAACGGCACCGGCTACCGCGCCTCGGTGCGCCTGCGCGCCGTTTCGATCGGGCCGATCAGCTTCGAAGGCATCGACGCGATGGTCGCACCGGCGGGCGCACTCAACCAGAGCTTGCTCGGTATGAGTTTCTTAAGGCGCCTCAGGTCATATGAGTTCTCGGGTGAGTTCTTGACGCTGCGCAGCTGACGCCGGACGGCGCTCGAGCCCGCGGCGCAGTCGGGCGTGAGTTGCATGCCAATCTCGTCGGGCGTCCGGTACGCATTGCGCGAGGCGTCGAGCTGGCTCTGCGCCGCGGCGATCATGATCGCCGGAGTGATCTATTTCGACGAGATCAAAGCCGGCGCCCTCGCCGCCTTCGGACTGCCGGCCGGCCCCGATGGCGTGATCACCGCTCCGACGCAGGCTGCAAGCACGGCGCGTCCGGCGTCGGCGAACGGCATCACCGTCGAGCTCAAATCCGGCCGCAACGGCCACTTCCACACGAGCGCGACGATCAACGGCCGCGACATCACGGTGATGGTCGACACCGGCGCCTCGATCGTCGCCCTCACCTACGAGGACGCCGAGCGCGCCGGCATCTTCGTCCGCCCCGCCGACTACACGCACCAGGTCTCGACCGCCAACGGCATCGCCCGCATCGCGCCGGTGATGCTCGACCGCGTGCAGATCGGCGACATCACGGTGCGCAACGTGCGCGCCGCGGTGAGCGAGCGGGGCAAGCTCGCGACGACGCTGCTCGGCATGACGTTCCTCGGTCGCCTGTCGCGGACCGAGATGCGCCAGGGCACGCTGATCCTGCAGGAATAGAGGCCCGCGGCCGAGGCGCCCATCCAGCTTCCTGCTCGATGTGCGGCCTCGCGACCCATTGCCGGGTGATCCCGGCAGCTCGCTGCGGCGGCTCAGGCGATCTCGTAGCTGTAGTTCTCGATCACCGTGTTGGCCTATGGCCGTGCATCCGCAAGCTCGAGCCGTCGCTCGAGGGAGTCGAGACGATCATAGATCACGTGAATGTCACGCTGCATCGCATTCATATGCCCGCGAATGGCCGAAAGCTCCTCGCGGATGCCATGGACATCCGCCTGGATGCGGGCCCCCTGGTCCTGGAGCTTTCGCAAGACCTCGTAGATCAGCTCGTTCGTAACCTCGACCATGGGCATTGCCTCAGTTGGCGATCTCGTAGCTGTAGTTCTCGATCACCGTGTTGGCGAGGAGCTCCTTACACATGCGCTCGACCGCGGCCTCGGCCCTTGCGCGGTCGGTCTCGGCCAGGTCGACCTCGATGTACTTGCCCTGGCGCACATCGACGACGCCGGCGATACCGAGTCCGCCGAGCGCGTTCTGGATCGCCTTGCCCTGCGGGTCGAGGACGCCGGTCTTGAGGGTGATCTTGATGCGGGCTTTCATATGGCACGAGGCAAAAGGCAATGGGCAATTGGCAATAGCGCCGCCGCGCCAAATCCCTATCGCCTATTGCCTACTGCCTATTCCCTCCCTCTCAATTCGGCTTCTGTCCGTTGGACGCGACGAGCACGGGGCCCGAGCCGCGCGGGCGCGGGTTCTCGGTCAGCACGCCCAGGCGCCGCGCGACCTCCTGGTAGGCTTCGAGCACGTTGCCGAGGTCGCGGCGGAAGCGGTCCTTGTCGAGCTTGTCGCCGGAGACGATGTCCCACAGCCGGCAGCAGTCCGGGCTGATCTCGTCGGCGAGCACGATGCGCACCTGCTGCTCGTTGTCGTAGTGGCGGCCGAACTCGACCTTGAAGTCGACGAGGCGGATGCCGACGCCGAGGAACAGGCCGACGAGGAAGTCGTTGATGCGCAGGGCGAGGCTCATCACCTCGTCGATCTCCTGCGGCGTCGCCCAGCCGAACGCGGTGATGTGCTCCTCCGACACCATCGGGTCGTTGAGGTTGTCGGCCTTGTAGTAGAACTCGATGATCGAGCGGGGGAGCTGCATGCCCTCCTCGAGGCCGAGGCGGGTCGACAGGCTGCCGGCGGCGACGTTGCGCACCACGACCTCGAGCGGGATGATCTCCACCTCGCGGATCAGCTGCTCGCGCATGTTGAGTCGCTTGATGAAGTGGGTCGGCACGCCGATCTCGCCGAGCCGCTGGAAGATGTACTCGGAGATGCGATTGTTGAGCACGCCCTTGCCTTCGATCACCGCGTGCTTCTTGGCGTTGAAGGCGGTGGCATCGTCCTTGAAATGCTGAATGAGGGTGCCGGGCTCGGGGCCCTCGTAAAGCACCTTGGCCTTGCCTTCATAGATGCGGCGGCGCCTGTTCATAATCATAATCCTTTGACCCGTCGCGCGATTCAGCGTCGATGAAGGCGAGGCACCGAAGCCGCGTCGGACCCGTCGGGCGTGCAGATCGGCGCTTCCCGATGCGGTCTGGCGTGCCCCGTCGCGTCACTTTGATGACCACCGAACACTAGCCGAACGAGGGGGGCGAGACAATGTTAACGGCTGGCGCGCGTCGACGGCGCCGGCCGCCCCGAGACACATTGATTTGACGGAACGCGCGGGTTACTCGTGGTGGGAAGTCGGGCCCACGCGATACTGATGCAAACTTGACACAGTGGAGAGACCGCATGACGACGTTCGACGAGCGTGAGAAGGCCTTCGAGAAGAAATTCGCCCTGGATCAAGATCTTAAGTTCAAGGCCGAGTCGCGCCGCAACAGGATGCTGGCGGAGTGGGCGGCGGCCAGGCTCGGACTGACCGGTCCGGCCGTCGACGACTACGTCAAGGCCGTGCGCAAGGCCGACCTCGCCGAGAAGGGCGACGACGACGTATTCCGCAAGCTGCGCAAGGACTTCGACGACCAAGGCGTCAAGGTCGCCGACGCCGAGATCCGCAAGCAGCTCGGCGACCTCCTGGCCAAGGCCGTCGCCGATATCGAGGCGTCGGCCAAGGCCGGCAAATAGCCTCCGGCCGCACCACGCCTCAGGATTCCGGCCCCGGCGTCGTCATCGGCGCCGGCGCGAAGATGCCGCTCACCAGCGTGAACAGGATCACCGCCGCCGCCGCGAGCGAGCCGTGGTAGAGCGGCGTGTCGAAGCCGCTGAGGAACAGGCTGCCCTGGATCGCATAGGCCCACACGCAGAAGGCGAGCGTCGAGACGATCGCCTGGGTCACCCACGGCGCCCGTCCGCCCGAGTTGCGCGAGAGCTGCCAGATGTAGAGCGGTGTGAACACGAGCCCGATGACGAAGACGACCGCGGGCAGATAGGGCAGCAGGTGGGTCATCACGTCGGCCTGTGACACGGCCATGCCGGTCGTGCCGCCGCTGCCACCACCGGCCGCGCGGGTTGTCGCCGTGGTCTTGGCGACCTCGACCGCCTTGCGCACCGCGTTCGGGTCGGGGACCAGACCGCGATCGAGCGACATGTAGCCGGCAAGGACCTCGCCGGGGATGTACTTGGCGACGCGGTCCATGAAGCCGTCGCCGCCGACCGAGACCATGGCGGGCGGGGCGGAGCCTGGCGGACCGCCGCGGGTGACGGATCCTGAAACGAGGACGGTGCGGCTCGGCTGCACGAGTCTGCTCATCGAACGTCTCCTCAAAACAAATGGTCCGGGCAATAAGGGGCGTGCTCGGGACCGCCGATGATGGCGCGGCGCTGCGGCGGCGGCAAGGCGCGTGCTCGCTTTTCGAGGCCATTCCGGCTTTCGCCGACCGGGCTCGGTTAACCGCGCCCGCCGATCGCACTGCAGCAGAACGGCGCGCGCGAACTTATCCCCGCCCGCGCTGGCAGCCGTAGCCTCGTCTGATCGCGGTCGAATTGTCGCCGCGACAAGCGAGGAGACGAGGATTGGCGAGGACGAGGTTCGGCGCGGCGCTCGGGGCGCTGCTGATGGTCACGGCTCCCGCGCCGGCGCGCGCGCACGAGTGGTACCCGTGGGAGTGCTGCAGCGCCCTCGACTGCGCACCGGTCGTGGCGGTGACGGTCGCACCCGACGCCGGTCTCATTGTCACCTCGCGCCACGGCACGGTCGTGGTGCCGGCGGGACTTCAGCGCCGGGAATCGCAGGATGCCCGCATGCACGTCTGCATGCGCCCGGACGCGGCGGGCCAGATGCAGCCGATCTGCCTGTTCGTGCCGCCGGGGATGTGAGGTGGGCCTGGCGCGCGCCTCCCCGGCGGCGTCACATCAAGGCCTGCGCGAGGTTGCGCACGCTGAGCAGGATCCCGACGGCGCCGACCAGGATCATCATCGGCCGGTCGGGAATGCGGCTTGCTGCGACCGCCGCGAGCGGGGCCGCGAGCAAACCGCCGAGCTCCAGGCCGGCGATGATCGGCCACACCATGCGGCCGATGGTCAGAACGAACACCGCCGTCACCCGGGCTTCATGCCCGGGACCCATTGTGCCGCACGCGCGATGTCGAGATCGCGGCGCCGTCCACACATGACAGTTGTGGGTGGGCGCGACCGCGCAAATCTCTCGCGTCACGACCCGCCGATGCATGGATCCCGGGCATGA
>Ga0114938_1000608_pt1 | contig 26224 bp, 27 predicted proteins | sample AshMeaBigSpring_FD_88675 | JGI IMG/M metagenome (GOLD analysis project Ga0114938, IMG submission 88675) | Groundwater microbial communities from Big Spring, Nevada to study Microbial Dark Matter (Phase II) - Ash Meadows Big Spring | ecosystem: Environmental > Aquatic > Deep subsurface >... | reverse complement strand
GTAATTGGCGGTGTCAAGGTAATGCACGCCCGTTTTCACGCACGCGTCCATGATGGTTAAGTCTTGATACGGAAGTGCGATGTTTAAAACCATTTGAGGTTTAACGTGATGAATGAGTGCCACCAATGCGTCCACGTCGTCCGCATCAATCGCCGCGGTTTCGATGTTTACATGTAAAGACTCTTTGATCTCTTGTGCGATTTGGTCGCATTTGGATTTCGTTCTGCTTGCCAAAACGATTTTTGAAAATACGCCGCTGTTCATTGCGCATTTCTTGGTCACGACGCGACTCACGCCGCCCGCACCGATGATGAGAACTGTTGCCATAGCTATCCTTTACGATTATTCTGAGGCTTCTTTAATAAGAGCTATTGAAAATAGCCATTATCAAAAAAGCCTAATTAATTTTAGTCTTTTTTGATTACGTTTTTATTTCAATCTCTTGATGATGATATGTGCCAATTCTAACGCTTTCGCGCGATGCGAAAAGGCTTTTTTCACGCTTTCGTCCAGTTCGCCTAAGGTTTTATCGTACCCTTCGGGGATAAACATCGGATCGTATCCAAAGCCGTTGTTACCGCGTGCTTGCGCAATCGCCTCGCCGTGCATCCAGCCGTGCACGCAAAACTCGCCTTTGGCGCACACCCATGCAATCGCCGCCGTATAAAAAGCGGGCGTTTGATCGATACCCTTTTCTTTCAGCGTTTCAATCAGTTTCGTAAGATTGTCTTTCGCGCTAGCTCCGACTCCGGCGTAGCGGGCACTGTAAATTCCGGGGATTCCGCCCAAAGCAGGCACGCTGATGCCGCTATCGTCGCTTAAGACGATCGCATCTTTATCATTCAGTCTTTCATACACCGCGCGTGCTTTAATGAGTGCGTTTTCTTTAAACGTCGTACCCGTCTCTTCGATCTCAAAAGGCTCGATGACGTCGCTGTACGCTAGCACTTCGTACGCGCCGATCCATGCTTGAAACTCTCGTACTTTGCCTTGGTTGGACGTCGCTAAAATAATTCTCAAACCGTACTTCCTTATCTTACATGTAAAGCGCGTTCATCGTCGTTTCCGAAGAATATGAACCGCGCCGAAAGAGGGTTGCTCTCAGTCTAGTTTACCCTTTTTTCGTTTAAAACTTAGGTTCCATAATCCACACTTCAAGCGGTGCTTTCAACTGTCCCGCGACATACTCCGCCCTTTGCCCGTATCCCATAAACATATCGGCTCGGTTAGGTCCTTTAATCGCCCCTCCCGTGTCTTGCGCGAAAACGAAGCGATCGACATCGTACGTTTCGGAACGACTTTGAATCGCCAAGAGCGATCCTAAAGGAATATAGCTTCTATCAACCGCTACCGAACGCTCCGGTGTTAAAACCAGCCCTAAACTGCCCGTAGCGCGTTGTTCCATGCGGCGGAAAAAAACATAGCTGGGATTGGTATTTAAAAGCGTATCGATTTGCGTAGGATGCGCCAATAACCATGCTTTCATCGCTTGCATCGATACTTCGTCCACGCTGGCGAAAATGCCGCGGTTGATCATCTCTCGTCCCAACGACTTGTACGGATGTCCGTTGGTATCGGCGTAACCGATGAAAATCACCCGTCCGTCTTCGAGCTCAACGCGTCCCGAGCCTTGAATCTCCATCACGTACAAATCGATTTTATCGTCGACGTAACATAAAATTTCGGCATTGAGTTTACGTTTACCGATCTCTTCGCGCGTGTAATAGGGAAGCATCTTCCCTTTAACGGAGCGTCCGCGCATCTTTTTGTCGTTTTCGCCGACGATCATAACCAAATCTTTCGGTTTGCCGTAAACGGGGTATTTAAAGCGTTCGCTTTTTTTCAAGCTCCCGTGCAATAACGGCTCGTAATACCCCGTCAGCATCGAGCGTTGCTCGTTGGGCTCGACTTTTTTCAACGTAAAAGAGTGTTTGAAAAAACTTTTGGCGTCGTGAACGTCGTCGGCTTGACGGCAGACGTTGGCATAGACTTTTTTCGTCAAAGGAGCTTTACAGTTCTCGCGAAAACGCTCTAAAAGCTGATCGAAGTTTTCATGTTCGCTCAACGCTTCAAAGCGTGCGTTGCTACTCTCTAAAGAGTCGACGAAAGCTTGATCTTGGGGCGTAGGAGCCGTTTTGGGAGCACAACCGCTCAACACAAACACGCAACAAACGAGGAAGGAGACATAATAGCGCATAGATATCCGGTGAAAAGAGGCGATACGCCTCTTGATTTAGGCAGATTTTTTGAGTCCCGCCAACTCTTTTTTAATCGCATCAAACTCGTCGTAAATTTTATTGTGTTCCATAACGATCCAGTGGTTCAACCCGACGTAATAGAGCGAAATAAAATAAGCCGACACGCATCCAAGAAAACCTAAAATATGAGAAATATTGAGTTCCATAATGCATCCTTTGAAATGACGTGAAAAATTATAACATAAAAGACGCTTCTTAAACTGCTTTAAACCTCATAGAATTTTCAAAGTTTAAGGAGTGTAGAATATGTCACAAAACTATTACGAGGATTTTTTCACCGATGTTCAAAACGCTTATGCCTTTAAATTTGATTATTTCGCTTCGTTTTTTAGGTCTTTTTATCGTTCTACCCGTCCTTTCCGTTTACGCACTGCATTTGGAGGGTTCCAGCGAGCTTTTAGTCGGTATTACCATCGGCGGATACGCCGCGACGCAAATGCTTTTACAAATTCCTTTCGGTATTATGTCCGATAAACTCGGACGAAAAATTACGATTTTTATCGGCTTGGTCATTTTCCTGATCGGCTCGTTGATCTGCGGCTTTTCCGAACATATCTACATGTTAATGTTCGGACGCTTCTTACAAGGAGCCGCCGCCATCGGAGCGGTCGGCACGGCGATGATCAGCGATATGGTCAAAGAAGAGGTACGCGGCCATGCGATGGCGTTGATGGGAGGAACGATTGCGGCAAGCTTTGCGATTTCCATGATGGCGGGTTCTTTAATCGGCGGCTATTACGGCGTCGATAAGCTCTTTTTTATTACCGCCGCGCTTTCGGTTTTTTCCATGATCGTACTCTATACCAAAGTGCCCAACCCGCCGAAAATCGTTCATCACTACGGTGCGGACGAGACGGATTTGAAAGAGATTTTAAAAGACAAAGATTTGATGAAGATGAACATTACCAACTTGCTTCAAAAAGGAATGATGACGCTTGCGTTTATGGTGATTCCTATTTTAATGCTTCAAGAGTTCGGTTTTGTCAAAAAAGAGCTTTGGATGGTTTACCTGCCTGCAATGGTCTGCGGCGTCTTGGCGATGGGACCTTCGGCGATTATGGGAGAAAAAAAACATAAAGCCAAAGAGATGCTGATGATCGGCATCGCCTTGTTTGCGATTAGCTACGTTATGATGGGATACGCTAAAAGTGCTTCGTGGTTTATCGTCGGCGTCGTCATCTTTTTCATCGGTTTTAACATGCACGAACCTTTGATGCAATCTATGGCAAGCAAATACGCCAAAGTTCACCAAAAGGGCGCAGCACTTGGCGTTTTTAACACCTTCGGTTATGCGGGAACCTTTATCGGCGGCGTTTTCGGCGGTTTCTTTTTAGAACATTTCGGCATTATGGAAATTGCATGGGTTATTTTTATCGCCTGTATTTTCTGGCTCGTACTCATCGCCACGCTTAAAAATCCGAGCATCAATAAAAATCTCTATTTGCCCTTCGATACGATCGATCTTACGCGCATGATGCACCTCAATCACGTCAAGGGCGTCATCGAATGGTATCGCAATGAAAGTGAACGCCTCCTCATCGTCAAATACGACTCGAAAGAGACCGATGCGGAGACTATCAAAGCCGTCATTTCATAACGTATACGTGGCATATTTTTCGTTATTTTGCATTGCCTTCGCTTCCGCCACGCTTTTACCGGGCGGTAGCGAAGCGTTTTTCCTTTACCTCTTAAACGAATCTCTCAACCCTTTGGCACTTTTATGCGCCGCAACGCTTGGAAATACTTCGGGTGCTTTCGTCAATTTCGTCTTAGGCAAATACGCGCTCGATTTTGCCCTTAAAAAAGGCTATATGAAAGCCGCTCATCTTCAAAAAGCCTCATCGTTGTTTACCCAATACGGCGCATGGACGCTTCTGTTTTCATGGCTTCCGATCATCGGCGATCCTTTAACGTGTGCGGCAGGTGCACTCCAATATTCATGGTGGAAATTTTTACTGATTGTAGGATGTGCTAAATTTACACGATACTGCGTTGTGTATGCAGGATTTTTGACATTAATTTAGGTTACATGTAAAAACCACTTACATGTAACCTTTTGTCGAATCAGAAGCTAATATTTTGAAACGACGCATCCACCAAATTCTTCGCAACCATCGGCGGTTTAGCAACACTGACGCCCTCCATCAATGCAGAAGCTTCTTTGCCTACGGTAGGGAGAAAAAGCGGGCAAACTTGGACGGTAGCACCTTCTTTGATTAAGCTTTGAAGCGCGCTTTTAGGATTGACACTTTGTCCATCGCCGCGTTTGACGCTTCCTGATTCAAACTCTTTAAGTACTAGATTTCCGGCTGGACCGCACAAAGTAACGTTCACAACCTTATTGTGGTCTTTCAACGCACTGGTAGAAAGAACCATACCCATCATCTGTGTTTGCGTATCCCCGGATGTAATCAGAACATTGAGCCCTTTAACATCTTGAGCGCTCAAAGGTAAAACAAGAGCACCGACGACAACTATAGATAGAAGAACTTTTTTCATATACGCCTCCATAATTATTTGAGATGAACTATATTATAATAAAATCTTAAATAATTATGTAAAAGTAACAAAAAGAAAAGGACGTTTTGAAAGATTTTGTATTTCAGTAGCATGATTAAAATAAGAGGCTCTTAGATAAAAAAGGTATAGCCTTATACTAGACGTTTTAAACGTCTAGTATAACGACATCCACCATCTCGCCTTTTTCGATTTTTTGGACGTCTTTTTCAACGCGTAAAAGCACGGGATTGGCTAAGAGATTGTTGAGAATGGCACTACTGCCCTCTTTTTTGCCTTCCAAGTCAACGATAAGTCGTCCTTCCGAGAAGCGAAGATTGCAAGCGGTAAATTCGACGAATTTGGAGCGTTTTTTGTAAAGTTCACCCATGATAGCTTTACATGTAGGCAGTGCAAAGCTTTGCGCACGCATCTTACGAAGCAGTGGAGCGATAAATAAAAACGTACACACCGAAGCACTATACGGGAATCCTGGAAGGGCGTAAATGTACTTGTGGTCGGCTTTGACGACGCGAATGTGGCGTCCGGGTTTCATGTACGAACCGTCAATGATGTTTTGCGTTTTCATATCGGTTAAGATACTTTGCAAATAATCAAAATCCCCCACGCTTCCTCCGCCGGTGGTTACGACAATATCGCTCCAACGAAGGGCTTGCCGCAATTGCTCTTCGATCAGCGCACGGTCGTCGCGGATCAGTTTAAAGCGCATCGTTTCACAATCGAGCTGTCGTAAAATCGCTTCGACGGTAACGTGGTTAGAGCTATGAATCTGCGCATACGAGGTTTTCGGCTCTCCGAAATCGAGAATTTCATTGCCGGTAGAGAGAATCGCCACGCGTGGGCGCATAAAGACTTCGACTTGCACCATGCCAAGCTCCGCCATCACGCCGATCTGTGCAAAACCGATCTTGGTGCCTTTTTGAATGAGCACTTCGCCCGCTTGATAATTTTCGCCGATTGGGCGAACGGCAAAGCCTTTGGAAACGGCGGAAGTAATGCGAATCGCGTCGTTTTCGACCTCAACGTTTTCGATCGGGATCAACGTGTCGCTTCCCTCACTCATCACCGTTCCGGTAAAGGTTTTAACACATTGCCCTTTGGTCACGACGTTACGCGCTTCTTCACCGGCGGGCACGTAATCGCATATCGTCAATTTACCCAATTGCTGATCGACGAATCGAATCGCATAGCCGTCCATCGAAGCGGTTTCATGCGTCGGATTGTTCTCTTTGGCAACGATATCGACGGCCAAGATACGCCCTAGCGTATCCGCAATAAAAAGATTTTCGCGTCCGAACTCACTATCAATCGAAGCGGATAACGCTTGAAGCGTTTCGTCAAAAGGAGGAAAATGCGTATTGTTCATGCATCCGCCTTTAAAAGACCGTGTCCTTGGAGCAAATGCGAACGCTCTTTGGCGTAAACACGCTTTCCGTCGATAAGATCGTACTTCCAAATCGGCGCATTGGCTTTGAAATCTTCGACAAAATCGTTGATCATCGAAAGGGCGACTTTACGTTTAGGAGAAACGACTGCGGCGATGTAAGAGGAGGTGTGATTGGGTACGTCTCCGCGCGAATGTGCCATCAGCAAGTAAGCATTTTGCGCTTTGGCTCTTTCTTGCCATGCATCAAACCAACTCTTTAAAATCGGCTCGTAAATGTCAAAACTAAGCCCCTCGATGTCGTCTTCATCGCGCACGATGCCCACAAAAGGAATGAACGCACCGTAATTTTTATCGCTGATTTTAGCGTACCAATCCGCCAAAATCGTGTTTACATGTAAAGATCCGTCGTGAAGTTCCAACATAACTCAACCTCCGCAAACAGGAGGAAGTAGAGAGATTTTATCGTGAGAAGAAACGGGAACGTCCGCTTCGCAAACCAAAGTATCGTTGATAGCTACGGCGCAGATGCCGAGCCATTCTTGAAGCTCTTTGTCTTCTTTGAAATAATTTTTAAGTTCACTGAGGTTTTGAATATCGACTTCGATGCTTGCTCGGCCTATCGGGCCTAAAAATTCGACTTTTGCCACGCGCTATCCTTCCAAATAAAGAGGCGTTAAAGGCAAAAGCCTTTAACGATTTAAACAGGTAATATTCGTATATTTTTACTTAATTTCTCTTGTAAAACCGCTTCGATAGCAAAAAGCGTCCCCGTAGAACTGCTTGCACATCCGCTGCAAGCACCCAAATATCGGATATAAACGTCGCTCATGCCGTCGCTCTCTTTGATGTCGAGAATTTCTAAATTGCCGCCGTCCATCACAAGCATCGGACGAATATTTTCATCGATGACTTTTTCGATCTCTTGGAATTTTTTGACGACGGTCAAATCGTCAAAATTAACCGTATGCGTACCTTCGACTTTAACGTTGGACATCGCCAACAATCGATCGTGCTCCATCTCGGCTCTGGTATCTCTTAAAATATCGACCAAGTAGTATTCGCGCGCTTCGTGACCGCCCGGTTTGATACAGGATTTACAAAACGCACCCGCTTTGGTGTAGTTCGTGATTTGCTCGACGGTCGTGAGGTTATTGATCTTAATGACCTCTTTGATCGTTCCAAGGCTGACGCGCGCGCATTCACAGACGATGATGTCGTCTTCAAAACTTGCGGCATCCACGCCTTTAAACGAAGCGGCGGCGGCTTTGATGACGTCGTACGCCATGACCGAACAGTGCATTTTTTGCGGCGGAACGGCGGGAACGTCGGGAGTATCGCGCATCGCACGTTCGACATCGATGTTGGTAATTTTTACCGCCTCGGAAACGGTCTTACCGATGCAAAGTTCCGCCATCGTGTCCGAACTCGCAATCGCCGTACCGCAACCGAAACTTTTAAATTTTGCCGCTTTAATCACTTCGGTTTTTTCGTCGACAACCCAGTAGAGGCGTACGGCATCGCCGCAACTCTCCGCACCGAAATCGGCGATAATGAGCTTACCGCCCATATTTTTAGCATCGTCTTCCGTGAGCTCTCCCATGTTTCGGGGATGATTCATCAAATCTTGTACTTTTTGGCTGTATTCCTCCCAGATGGAACCGCCGATTAAACTCTCTTTTGCCATTTTTTATCCTTTAAAATCGTTACATGTAAAGTTTTACAATTTGCTCACGTGCCACTCGGGTGCGTAAGCATACGTGCTTGAAATCGCTCTTAGTCTTTCAACGGCTTTGTAAATCACGCCGATAGCGTAATCGATCTCTGCTTCGGTCGTAAATCGAGAAAGAGAAAGCCTGAGTGCCGTATGTGCCAAATCGGCTTCCGCACCGATAGCTTCCATAACGGGATTAGACTCTAACGCTTCGCTGGCACATGCACTTCCCGTACTAGCACCGATGCCGTTTTGGTTCAGATCCCATAGCATCGCTTCACCTTCAATACCTTTGACGCTGATTAAAATCGTATTGGGAACGCGTTGTTCTTTGGTTCCTACGACAAACGTTTCGGGAATTTGAAGCAGTGCGTCTTCGAGTTTGTCGCGAAGGCGTCTAACGTTGTTTTTCTCAAAATCAAGAGCGGCAACGGCAAGTTCCATCGCTTTCCCCATACCGATAATACCGGGAACGTCCAACGTGCCGCTACGGCGTCCGCCCATATGTTCGCCGCCGTGAAAAAGCGGTGTCAAAGCTTGTCCGTTGCGAATGTAAAGTCCGCCGATTCCTTTAGGTCCGTGAAATTTATGCGCGGAAAAACTCAAAAAGTCGACATTGGCTTTTTTGACGTCGACGGGAATTTTACCGACGGCTTGCACGGCATCGGTATGAAACAGTACGCCTCTTTCTTTACAAATTGCGCCGATCTCTTCAACGGGGAAAATCATGCCCGTTTCGTTGTTCGCCCACATAATCGAAACGAGTGCCGTTTGATCGGTAATCGCGTTTTTGAGATCTTCGACGTTAATCACGCCGTCGGTATTAACCGGAAGGTAAGTGACTTTAACGCCTAAACTCTCTAAAAATTTACAGGTTGCGCCGACGGCGGGATGCTCTACTTCACTCGTAACGATATGGTTTTTATCGCCGTGTAAAATGTAGTCGTTGTACACGCTCTTCAGAACCCAGTTATTGCTCTCGGTCGCACACGACGTGACGACGATATCGTCTTCATCGCCGGCGTTAATGCCCGCATAGAGTTGATCCATCGCTTTTCGTAAAGCCGGATGGCTTTCGCTTCCGAATTGATGTAAAGAGTTTGGATTGCCGTATTTTTCGCAATAATAAGGCTTCATCAACTCGAATGCTTCGGGGTCGAGCATCGTCGTCGCATTGTTATCTAGATAGACTCGCATAAATTTCTCCGTCCGAATAGGATAAACTTTATCCTAATTTATTTTTTTGAATACTATTACTTTCTTGATTAAAAAAAACTAAAAATTTTTAACCATTAATTGACTATTTGTTTCAGATCATTTATCGTCGCTTCAAACGCGAAGGCTTCTTCGGGGTTTTGTTGTAAAAATTGATTCATCTTCTCTTTTTTGCTAATCGCCACATCTAACTCTTTGTCGTTGCCCTTTTCATACGCTCCGATACGAATCAAAACTTCGTTCTCTTTTAAAATCGAATTCAGCCGCTTAAAACGCATCGCCGCTTTTTTATGCTCGCTCTCGATCACGTCGCCCATAACCCTTGAAGCACTGTTTTGGATATTAATCGGAGGATAAATCCCGTAATCGGTCAACTCCCTGCTTAAAACGATATGCCCGTCCAAAATACTTCGAGACTGATCGGCGATCGGGTCGCTTAAGTCGTCACCTTCGACTAAAACGGTAAAAAATGCCGTAATCGAACCTTTTCCCTCTTCTTTTCCGGCTCGCTCCATCAATTGAGGTAAAAGAGCCAACACCGAAGGCGGATACCCTTTGGAAGTCGGAGGCTCACCCAAAGCAAGTCCGATTTCACGCTGCGCCATCGCAAAACGCGTCACCGAGTCCATCATAAAAAGCACGTCTTGACCTTGATTTTTAAAATACTCCGCTACGCTCATCGCACTAAACGCTCCGTACTTTCGCATCAACGGCGAATCATCGCTGGTGGCGACGATAATCACGGTATTTTCCAAATTACCGCCGAGGTTTTTCTCGATAAATTCGGGAACCTCACGCCCTCTCTCGCCGATAAGCGCAACGACTTTGATCGGGGCTTCCGAACCTCTGACGATCATCCCCATCAACGTTGATTTTCCCACACCGCTTCCGGCAAAAATTCCCATTTTCTGCCCTTTTCCGCACGTTAAAAGCCCGTCGATCGTTTTGACGCCGACACGAAAAGGCTCATTAATCAAACCTCGTTTCATCGCGTCTAAAGGAGCTTTCATAATCGGTGCTTGAGAACTTGCACCTATCGTTCCTTTGCCGTCTTTGGGACGAATAAACGGATCGACCACGCGCCCTAAAAGCTCTTCGCCTACGGGAATCATCATTCCCTGCTCGCTGATAAAGACTTTATCGCCGATTTTAAACCCTTCGATAAAACCGAACGGTGAAATATAAAACGTCGTTCGATTGACTTCGGTAATCATCCCGAGTTCACTTTTACGTCCGTCTAAGGAGACGATTTTGACGATATCGCCGATGCTAGGTCTAAGCCCGCATGCTTCGATGGTCGTCGAGCTAATCTTCGTAATCGTGCCGAACATCGGCGAGAGGCTTTTACTTTGAAGTTTTTCGCGTAGACGATTGAGCGGCATTAGTAACGATTCGCCTGCGGTGCATTGATAATATCGAAAAATTCTTTGCGCGTGTCTGGTTTAAGGAAAAGCCCTCGTAAGGCAGACGTCGTCGTGTTAGAGTGTGTTTTTTCAACCCCACGCATTTCCATGCACATGTGACGCGCTTGAATCACGACGCCGACCCCTTTGGGGGCGATAACGTCGTCGATCGCTTTGGCGATTTGTTCGGTTAGTTGCTCTTGGATTTGAAGGCGTCTGGCAAATACGTCGACCATACGCGGAATTTTTGAAAGCCCTACGACTTTTCCGTTAGGAATATAAGCGACATGTGCACGCCCGATAATCGGTAAAAGATGGTGTTCGCACATGGAGTAAAACTCGATATCTTTAATAAGAACCATTTGATTGTTATCGCTTTCAAACAATGCTTCGCCTAAAACATCGTTGGGACTTTGCGTATAGCCTTGCGTCATGTATTCATACGCCTTAAAGACACGGGTCGGCGTTTTTAAAAGCCCTTCGCGTTCGGTATTCTCCCCGATGATTTCCAACATGGTTCTAACGGCGTTTTCAAACTCTTCTTGTCTGTGCATTTTTCTTCACTTTATTTCGTAATTAAGACGACTTATTCTATCCGCTTTTTGCTTTTTAATGGATAAAAAGCGAGTTAAAAGCTAATTTTTGCTATATTTGAGCAAAATTTTATATCGAAAAGGGATTTTATGCAAATTAAAGTTAACCGTACCAATAGTGCTAATGCTGCCGTCGAGGCAACCATTTCACCGGCACTTTTGCAAAAAAAAGAAGAGAAGATGCTCGCATCGGCAGCTTCCACTATGAAAGTTGACGGATTTCGAAAAGGAAAAGTACCTACGCATCTTGTAAAAGCACGCTTCGGCAAAAAAATTAAAGAAGACGCACAAACCGACGCTTTACGCGAACTTTACGCCAAAGCATTGGAAGCACTCGACGTGAAAGCCGAGCTTGTCGTCGGAGAACCCAGTTTTACGAAATTTGAAGAAAAAGAGGGCGGCTTAGAACTTGTGATGAAACTTTCTTTCAGACCGACGGTAAACGTAGAAGGATACAAAGAGTGCGTTCCCGAGTATAAAGCACCTAAAGTTACGAAAAAAGAGATCGGCGAACGCCTTGAAAAAACCTTGGCACTCGTTGCCGATTTGAAAACCGTTGAAGAAAAAAGAGCGGTCAAATCAGGCGATTTCGTCGTAATCGATTTTGAAGGTTTTATCGACGACGTAGCGTTTGAAGGCGGTAAAGCGGAAAACTATACGCTTGAAATCGGAAGCCATTCGTTTATTCCCGGATTTGAAGACGGCATTATCGGTATGAAAGCCGGCAAAAGCAAAGATATTGAAGTGACTTTCCCCGAAAATTACGGCAAACAAGAACTTGCCGGTAAAGCTTCCGTCTTTAAAGTCGCATTGAAAGAGATTAAAGTAAAAGACGTTCCCGAAACACCGAGCGAAGAGATGATCAAACGTTTGCTTCCTGGCGTCGAAAACCCTACACTTGCGACCTTGGAAGAACAAATCGAGACTGAAATTCGCAACGAAAAACTTGCAAAACTTTTCAACGAAGACGTTAAACCTAAATTTGTCGAAAATATTTTGGAAAAACTCTCTCTTGATTTACCCGAAAATATCGTTGATCAAGAAATCGACCTTCAGATGAGAAGCGTTTTCGGCAAGCTCAGTGAAGAAGAGATCAAAGAGTACTCTTCGAATCCCGAAAAAATTAAAGAAAAACGCGAAGAATTCAGAAGCGATGCCGAAAAAAGCGTTAAACTTACATTTATCGTAGACGAGCTTGCTCGCGCCGAAGGTATCAACGTCAGCGACCAAGAAGTGCTTCAAATGATCTACTTTGAAGCCATGCAACAAGGTGCCAATCCTAAAGAATACCTTGAATTCTATGAGAAACAAGGCGTTCTTCCGGCAATTAAAATGTCCGTCATTGAAGAAAAACTCTTCAACAAGCTTTTTACTAAAGGTAGATAATGAGCTATTATGTCCCTGTCGTTATTGAAAAAACGGGTCGAGGCGAGCGAAGTTACGATATCTATTCTCGCCTTTTAAAAGATCGTATTATTATGTTAAGCGGCGAAATCAACGACGTCGTCGCTTCTTCTATCGTTGCACAGTTGCTTTTCTTGGAAGCGGAAGATCCTGAAAAAGATATTTATCTTTACATTAACTCTCCGGGCGGCGTGATCACCAGCGGTTTTAGTATTTACGATACGATGAACTACGTTCGACCCGATATTTGCACGATTTGTATCGGACAAGCCGCTTCGATGGGTGCTTTTTTACTAAGCTCCGGCGCTAAAGGAAAACGGTATGCTCTTCCCAACGCACGCATTATGATCCATCAGCCCTTAGGCGGCGCACAGGGACAAGCAACCGACATTGAGATTCAAGCCAAAGAGATTTTACGCATGAAACAAGTACTCAATGAAATCTTGGCGAAAAATTGTAATCAAAAAATGCCTAAAATCGTTAAAGATACCGAGCGCGACTTTTTTATGAGCGCGGAAGAGTCTTGCGAATACGGTCTTATCGATAAAGTATTGGATAAGAGCTTCAAATAACATTTCAAAAGAAGGCGCGTTATGGTTCGTTTCAACAAAGAAAAAGGTGCAACGGGTGTTTATACGATCGATACGAAAGAAGATGCCTTAACGGTGGCACCCACTATCAAAGAGCCCGTTGTTCCGCAACAATCTAACGCCGAACTTGAGAAATTTTCCGCTCAAGTCCTTAAAGTGTTGGGGGATGAAAATATTCCTCCGACACCGAGTAATTTTCAAATTTACTTTGATAAGCTTTTGGAAAACAAACCTGCTGCGTTTAAAAAACGTATTAACGAGTTTCTCGATCTCGAAACAACCAATAACGACGAAAATCACGTTAAGATCGAACGTGAAATTAAAGAGGGTTTTTCTCAGATTAAAAATATTATGCAAGTCGTCTCGACCGTTTATCGCAACTTAGGCGTTATGCAAGATATCGTGAAAAAACGCTCCAATCAACTTGAAACCAACCCGAATGCGCTGACGCTGCAAAACATTATCGCCTCTTTTACGACGGATTTGAGCAAAATGTTCGAACTAACGACCAAACAGCTTGATCTTTTAAAAGAGTATTACCAAAAAGCGACGACCATCTTGCAAGAAGTCGATAACCAATCCATTTTCGATATCAAATACGGCGTTTATAACCGTCGTTATCTTCTCAAGTCGCTTGAAGACGAATTGAAGCTTATTCAAAATTACGCACATCCGAGCTCTTTAGTATTGGCTCGCGTCAAAGAGAACGTTCTTGATTCGATTGCGGTCAAGAAAGACAAAGATACCGTCGTACGCAATATTGCGAAACTCTTACTCAAAACATCGCGCCGAAGCGATATCGTCGCACATTTCGGAGACGGCATTTTTGCAATGATTTTAAAACATACCGATTTAACGGGCGCAAAAAAAGCATGCGACCGCATCAGCGATTTGGTTTATCAAACCAGCTTTTTCGTCGGAACAGCTGAAATCGAAACCGATATCGAACTTTCCATTACGGCATTGCAACCCGAATACAGTGCCGAAGAATTTTTAGCGGCAACGCTCGAAGGATTACCGCATACGGGTAAAAAATTTATCCCTTACGTGGTGTGTACGCCTTCTTTACAGGAAGAGGAAGAATGATTTTAGAGATTTTAGTCTATCCCCATAAACTTTTACGTGAAAAATCCAAAGACGTCACGGCGTTTGACAGTACCTTGCATACGCTTTTGGATAACATGTACGATACGATGGTCTTTAAAGAGGGTATCGGATTGGCGGCTATTCAAGTCGGCTTTCCCTTAAACGCTCTTTTAATCAATCTCGTCGATGAAGAGGGATTGCAAAAGAAAGAAAACCTTTACGAGATTCTCAACCCCGAAATTCTCGAAAGAGACGGTGCCGTGGTTTATCAGGAGGGATGTCTTAGCGTTCCGGGATACTACGATGAAGTCGAACGTTCCGCCCATATCAAGTTAGCATATTACGATCGTTACGGTCAACGTCATGAAGAGGAATTCCGCGATTTAATGGCGATTGCCGTTCAACATGAGATGGATCATCTTCGAGGGCATCTTTTTATCGAAAAACTCTCCTATTTAAAACGCAAAAAATTTGAAAAAGAGTGGAAGAAAAAACAAAAAGAAAAGGCATAACGATGGAAGAAGCTTCTGCGCTTTCCAACGTCAAACATGCCAAATGCGCAACGTTTTACGCCAATAAAGCATATCGCGTCGATGTCGAGTCAACGTTTGTGCGAGCACTTCCGGGATTCTCTATCGTCGGACTCGCCGACACCGCCATCTTGGAGTCTCGCGAACGCATAAAATCGGCACTCTCCAGTATCGACTTTCACTTTCCTGCACAAAAAATTACCGTCAATCTTTCGCCTTCCGACCTCAAAAAAGAGGGTAGCCACTTCGACTTGGTCATCGCTTTATTGATTGCGACACAGAAAGAACGCTTTACATGTAAAGATTTTTTCATCTTCGGAGAGCTGGGTTTAGACGGTAGAGTCAAAAAGAGCAATGCCATCTTTCCGATCGTTTTATCACTTGCGTCACAGCAAAAAGACCTTCACGTTTTGGTTCCCAACGAACTTTTAAGTAAAATAGCTCATATTCCGGGTATTCACGCCTTTGGCGTTGAAACGCTTCACGATGCCCTTCTGTTTTTCAAAGAAAAACGTTTTGAGCAAGATACGTCGGTTACCAACGACTCTTTTTTATGCGAGCATCGTATGAGCATTCACGGTAAAGAGTATTTCTACGAGACGCGTTTTCCACTCGATTTTAGTGATGTGTTGGGACAACACCGTGCCAAACGCGCGCTGACGATCGCCGCTGCCGGGATGCACAATTTTCTCATGGAAGGTAGCCCCGGATGCGGAAAAAGTATGAGCATTAAACGTTTACGCTATATTTTACCGCCGCTTAGCATCGAAGAGATTTTAGAATCCAACGCATATGCCTCTTTGGAAAACGAAGAGACGGCTCTTTGCGCACTTCGCCCTTTTCGCTCGCCCCATCACACCTCTTCGCGTCCTTCCATTTTCGGAGGAGGCTCGTTACAAAGTAAAGCCGGAGAAGTCGCGTTAGCGCATAACGGTATTTTATTTTTTGATGAATTTCCCAACTTTTCTAAAACGGTTTTAGAGAGTCTTCGAGAACCTTTGGAAGACCATCGCGTCTTGATTTCGCGCGTCAACACAAAAGTCAGTTATGTCACCAAGTTCCTCTTTGCCGCCGCGCAGAACCCGTGTCCGTGCGGAAATTTGCTCAGTCGCACGCACGAATGTCGTTGCAGCGAAGCGGAAATCGCTCGCTATAAAAATCGCATTTCAGAACCCATTATGGATCGACTCGATTTGTACGTTCAAATGAGTGAAGAGCACTCAAAAGAGAATGGATTGAGCTCTTTGGAGATGTTCCAGCAGGTTTTAAATGCTTTTAAAATGCAAAAAGAACGCGGACAAGAAGAGCTAAACGGTAAGCTTTCCGAAGCCGAAACAATGCGACATTGCCTTTTAGACGATGAAGCAAAAGCCGGTTTGGAAACGGCAAGGGAGCGTTTAGGACTTTCGGCCAGAAGCTTACACAAGGTCTTACGCGTCGCTCGCACGATCGCCGATTTGGCGCAAGCTCGACTCATTGCCAAAGAACATGTGGTCGAAGCCTTAAGTTTTCGCAAACGTTAGGAGAAACCATGCGCTATATTTACGAAAAAACGGATTTTTTAGATACGCGTTGTTACGACGAGTTTGCGCTTTGTTCCGAAATTTTAATGGAACACGCGGGTTTAGCGCTTGCGAAAGCGGTGCAAAAGAGATTGCCGTGGAATAAAAAAGCGTTGTTTATCTGCGGAAGCGGGCATAACGGCGCGGACGGTATCGTAGCGGCACGACTGCTTCACGGTACGCACGACGTAGCAATTTTTTGTCCTTTCGATCTTAAAGCACCGCTTGCACGTCTGCAATACGAACGTGCACAAAAACTAGGCGTACCCGTCGTTTCGGAGCTAATCGAAGCCGACGTTTACGTCGACGCACTTTTCGGAGCAGGACTCAATCGACCTTTAGATACGCCTACATGTCGGCTTTTAGACACCGTCAACGCTCAAAAAGGGTACAAAATCGCTTGCGATATTCCAAGCGGCATTCAAAGTAACCTTGCTTTAAGCAATACCCTCTTTCGTGCCGACGAAACCGTAACGATGGGCGCATTAAAGCTTGCGCTTCTGCACGATAACGTTAAAGACGTCGTAGGGAAGATTAAAGTTGCGTCCTTAGGCATTGCTCATACGCTTTACGATGTACCGAGTCCTTACGTTTTAGTACAGAAAAAAGATTTGAGGTTGCCGTTTCGCCGCTCAAAAAATAGCAATAAAGGCACGTTCGGTCATGTCGCAATCCTACAAGGCTCTAAAGAAGGGGCGGCACGGCTTGCGGGTATGGGAGCATTTCATTTCGGTGCCGGTTTGGTGACCTTGGTCGGTGATAAACCGAAAAAACTGCCCATTTATTTGATGCACGAATCTTCCATACCGCACAACGCCAACGTTGTCGTTGCGGGCATGGGATTGGTCGATTTTGATGCCGCAACGATCGGCAAACGGCTGCTAGATAATGATCTTCCGCTCGTCATCGATGCCTCGTTATCCTATCATCCTTTAATTCAAGAGATTGTCGCGTCTTGCAAACCCGTTGTGTTAACGCCGCATCCCAAAGAATTTAGTGCTCTTTTAAAACAGCTCTGCAACGAAGAAGCCGACGTCGAGAAGATTCAATCGAACCGTTTTAGTTACGCAAAAATGTTTAGCGAACGTTTTCAACATATCGTCTTAGTTCTCAAAGGCGCAAACACGATTATCGCTTACCAAGGCGAACTTTTCATTAACGCGTACGGAAAGCCTTCTTTAGCCAAAGGCGGGAGCGGCGACGTACTTGCGGGCATGATCGGAGCACTTATTGCACAAGGTTATACACTCAAAGACGCGGCTATTCAGGCCTCTTTAGCCCATGCGCTCGTCTCACGAAAACTTACATGTAACAATTTTGCCCTCACTCCGATCGACATTTGTAAAGGTCTTAAATGGTTATAAGAAAAATTGCGATCCTCTTTAGCGGTACGGGGAGCAACCTCGAAAAACTCCTTGCCGATTTGCACGGCAAAACATTTCAGCACTGTCGTATCGAAGTAGTGACGACGATTTGTAACCGTCCCGATGCCGAGGGCATTGAAAAATCTCGCCGGTACGGAATTGAACCGCTGATTATCGACCATATGCACTATGCTAATCGCGAAGCGTTCGATGAATCACTCGTACGCGCTATTCGTGCCAGCGGTGCCGAATTAACCGTTCTAGCAGGCTTTATGCGCCTTTTAACGCCCGTTTTTACGCAAAATATTAAAGCTCTCAATTTACACCCCTCTTTGCTTCCGCTTTTTAAGGGAGGCAATGCTATAAAGGAGAGCTTTGATTCGCCGATGAAGGTTGCCGGCATTAGCGTGCATTACGTTAATGAAGAGCTTGACGGCGGTGAAATCATTGCGCAACGCTGTTTTGAGAAAACGGAAGGGATGAGTTTTGAAGCGTTTGAAGCCAAAATTCACGCTTTAGAGCATGATCTGCTTCCGCTAACCGTCAAAAATTTATTGGATAGGACACACCATGAATCATGATACTTTAAAAGTCGGAAATATTGAATTTTCAAGTCGCTTAATCGTCGGAAGCGGAAAATACCCTGATTTTCAAACCACGAAAGACGCCACGCTTGCCAGCGGTTCAAAGTTGATTACGGTCGCCGTTCGCCGCGTCAATATTACCAATCCTAACGAAGAAAACTTATTGGATTATTTCAAAGGCACGGACATCAAACTCCTCCCAAACTCCGCAGGCTGTACGAATGCCGAAGATGCGATCACGCTTTTTAGGATGGTGCGGGAAGCTACGGGAATCGATCTCATTAAGCTCGAAGTCATCGGTGATACGGCAAAAACGCTTTATCCCGACGTCATGGAAACGCTCAAAGCGTGCGAAGTTTTAGCAAAAGACGGTTTTACGATTATGACCTATACCAATGATGATCCGATCATGGCAAAACGCTTGGAAAATGCCGGAAGTGCGGCGGTAATGCCCTTAGCATCGCCGATAGGTAGCGGTCTTGGTATCCAAAACCGTTACAACGTTCTTTTTATTAAAGAAGCCGTGAGTATTCCCGTCATCGTCGATGCGGGTATCGGATGCGCCAGCGATGCGGCAATTGCAATGGAAATCGGCGCAGACGGCGTTTTGACGAATACGGCGATCGCTCAAGCTAAAAACCCGATTTTAATGGCGGAAGCTATGAAATATGCCGTATTGGCGGGACGTGCAAGCTACCTCGCCGGTCGTATCGCTAAAAAACCGTTTGCAACGGCAAGTTCGCCCACCGAAGGTCTCATAGAATTTTCTCCCAAAGCTTAATCTTTTAGCTTGACAAAAGGCTGGAATTTGGCTAGAATTTCAGCCTTAAAAAGACCAGTTTGGTTTTTAAACGTCGGGGCGTAGCGCAGCCTGGTAGCGCACCTGGTTTGGGACCAGGGGGTCGAAGGTTCGAATCCTTTCGCCCCGACCATGTAAAAAATGATAAAAATGATGGTGGGCGTAGCTCAGTCGGTTAGAGCATCAGGTTGTGGTTCTGAGGGTCGTGGGTTCGATCCCCATCGCCCACCCCATTATTTTTAAAGTGCAGTTTATGCGCTCGTAGCTCAATTGGATAGAGCAACGGACTTCGGATCCGTAGGTTGTAGGTTCGACTCCTTTCGAGCGCACCACCTTAAAGCCGAGACTTTGCGCTCTTAGCTCAGCTGGATAGAGCAACGCCCTTCTAAGGCGTAGGTCACACGTTCGAATCGTGTAGGGCGTACCACCTTTAAGACGAAGCTCAAGCTTCGCAAAACTTACTACTGTTGTGTGCGGATATGGTGAAATTGGTAGACACGCCAGACTTAGGATCTGGTGCCGAGAGGCATGGGAGTTCGAGTCTCTTTATCCGCACCACTTTTTTCAAAACAACTTTTCCCGATTTTCTACAAACTTTTTTAGATAAACTATCGCTTTATTTTATACAAAAGAATACGCCATGCAAAAAATTTATATCGCGGGGCCTGAAGTTTTTTTACCGAATGCCGTTGAAATCGGTGAAGCGTTAAAAAAATGCTGTCGGGATTACGGTTTTTTGGGAAACTTCCCGCTCGATAATGTTATCGAGGGGTCATCGCCGAGTGAAATCGCATTCAAAATCCGCGAAGCCAATCAAAAGATGATTCAAACATGCGATATCGTCATTGCCAATCTTTCGCCTTTTCGTGGCCCCGAACCGGACAGCGGTACGATTTGGGAAGTAGGGTTTGCGGAAGGACTCGGTAAAAAAGTGCTTGCCTATTCTAACGATCGACGAAGCCTCAAAGAACGAACGCAAGCGATGCTACGTTTAGGCGATCAAACCGTCGACGATCAGGGAATGCATCTCGAAGATTTCGGATTGAGCCACAATTTGATGTTTGCACATAAGATTATCGCATCAACGTTTGAAGGATGTTTACAATCAATCGCTAAGTCATAATTTTTCAATGCCTGCTCTCACAATATCGACACCGTATTTGTCACGCAATTGCGTTAGTTTTTCGCTTAAACGTTTTGCTTTGGTATCCTCTTCGGAGGCAAAAAGCGAAAATGTTTTTACATGTGAACGCGATACGAAGTTGGAAGTATAAAGTGCAAGATGATGGATGCGATCATTGGGAAAAGTATCGAGCTTTACCAGAAAATCTATCGCTAAGTTACGGTAAAACGACTCACTGAAAGCGCGATCAACGCTCAGTGATGCTTGAGATTTGACGCCGTTTTCGTAACGAATTTTAAAAAAATAGGTTGTCGGATGAAGGTTTAGCTTCATCATCGTATATGAAAGATGGCGCGTCAAAATAATCATACGCCGTTTCAGCTCTTTCCTGTCTTTAATCGGCGCAAAATTGCGCGCGATGCCGATAGAGCTTCTCTCCCGATCGGTACAAACGACTTCATTATCCTCTCCGATTACTTTTGCGTATAACTCCCGTCCTAACTTGCCCCAACCGCTTACCAACCGACGATCTTCAATCAAATCGCCCAAGGTTTCGATACGGTATTCATGTAATTTACGAGAAAGTACCTTTCCGATACCCGGAAAATTTTCAATCGGTTGCGGTGATACGAAAGCGACGATCTGCTCTTTAGAAACGACTTTGAGACCAAAAGGTTTTGCACAGTCGGTCGCAAGCTTTGCGATCCACTTGGACGTCGAAGCACCTATGGAGACGGGTAAATCAAATCGTTCCATGATCTCACGTTGCAAGCCATCCATAAACTCATACGTTTTTGTTTCACACACCCAACCGTGCAAATCTCCCCAGAATTCATCGATACTGTACTGCTCCAATACCGGAATTTTCGTCTTTAAAAACGTTTTTAATTGCGTAGAAAGAAGTTGATAAAACAGATGGTCGCTGGAAACGACGAGCAAATTCGGACACATCGCCAAAGCATCGCGCAAAGGCGTTCCCGTTTTAATTCCGTAGGCTTTGGCTTCGTAGCTTTTCGCAATGACGATACCGTGTATCAACCCTTGGTCGTTGATAAACTCTTTTTTCCATGCCGTTTTATCGAAACCGTTGAAGTCTTTTTTGTGCTGAAATAGGCTGTTAAATCCACCGACGGACTCGGTCATAACGCATTCGGTATCTTCACGCGAAAAAATTTTCGTATCGCTACTTTTACACACTACGACGGGTTTGTTCTTCAGAAAAGGCGTACGGACACGCTCCGCCGAAACAAAAAAACAATCCAAATCCAAATGAATAATCACGCACCCGTCCTTACCTCTCAACATTCAAATGCATTATAGACTAAAAGAAAAAGAGAGCGAGGAACTATTTCAAAATGAAATAAAACGCTCGAATCGGGCAAATCCGAGCGTTTAAGGAAAAAAGGTTGAGTGATTTTAAAAAAGGAGGTGTCTTGGTAGTGAAAGTATAGGACAATAGCATAAACGACCTCTTAACCGTTTGTAAATAAAAAGCAAATGTAAACTAAAGTAAAAGCGTTATCTACAAGTTAATATAATTTTTAATAGGGTATTAAAGGGAGCTGCACTAGAGTTTTTTCTAAAGATATTTTTATCTTTTACTTTAATTAGAAAGGTGCAAAAATGGCATATTCAAAACCAACGTATAAGCCTCGTTACGAAAATTTTATCGGCGGCGAATGGGTTCCACCCTTAAGCGGCGAGTATTTTGACAATCTTTCTCCCGTTGACGGTGAGATTCTCACCAAGATACCGCGCTCTTCCACGGCAGACGTCGATATGGCGGTTGCGGCGGCTAAAAAAGCATTTGAATCTTTTAAACACATGTCGGTCGTTCAACGAAGCGATATGCTCAATAAAATTGCCGACAAAATCGAAGCAAATTTAGAATTTCTAGCTATCTCCGAAACGCTGGACAACGGTAAAGCCGTGCGCGAAACCCTAGCGGCCGATATTCCGCTTGTCGTCGATCATTTCCGCTATTTTGCGTCCGTAATACGAAGCGAAGCGGGATCGGTTGCCGATCTTGACGAGAATACGATCTCTCAAGAAGTCCACGAGCCTCTCGGTGTCGTTGCACAAATTATTCCGTGGAATTTCCCGCTTCTGATGGCGGCATGGAAAATTGCGCCTGCGATTGCCGCGGGTAACTGCGTCGTTATCAAACCTGCTAGCGCAACGCCTCTGTCTATTTTACTTTTGATGGAAACCATTCAAGACGTCTTGCCCAAAGGCGTCGTCAACGTCATCAACGGAGCGGGCGGCAAGATCGGTAAACACCTCTCTACGCATCCCGATATCAAAAAAGTCGGTTTCACGGGTGAAACGACGACCGGTCAACTCATCATGCAATACGCAACCGAAAACATCATCCCTTCCACTTTGGAACTGGGTGGGAAATCCCCCAATATCTTCTTTGAATCCATCATGGAAAAAGACGACGAATTTTTCGACAAAGCGATCGAAGGGCTTGTCTTATTTGCATTCAATAGCGGCGAAGTGTGCACATGCCCCTCACGTGCCTTGATCCAAGAGTCCATCTACGAGCCGTTTATGAAACGCGTATTAGAGCGCGTTAAAGCGATCACGCAAGAAAATCCGCTCGATCCGACGACGAAAATGGGTGCGCAAGCGTCCGTCAACCAAAAAGAGAAAATCTTAGACTACATCCGCATCGGTAAAGAAGAAGGCGCTCAGTGCCTCATCGGCGGCGAAGCGTATGATAATAAAACATTTCCGAAAGGCAACTACATCAAACCGACGATCTTCAAAGGTCATAACAAAATGCGTATCTTCCAAGAAGAGATCTTTGGACCGGTTCTTTGCGTTACCACGTTTAAAGACGAAGACGAAGCCCTTGCGATCGCCAACGACACGATCTACGGTTTGGGTTCAGGCGTTTGGTCCAGAGATGCACACCAACTTCACAAAATGTCACGCGGCATCGAAGCCGGACGCGTATGGGTCAACTGCTATCACCTCTATCCGTCTCACGCCTCTTTCGGCGGCTATAAAAAATCGGGTATCGGTCGTGAAACGCATATGATGATGCTCAATGCGTATCGTCATACGAAAAATATTTTGACGTCGTACAACAAAAACAAACTCGGATTTTTTTAAATCGCCTTAGGCATGGGCTTTTGCTCATGCCTCTTTCTTTAAGGAGTCCTTCATGACGATTCATCGTCTTAGCGCAACCTCCGAAGCGCTTAAAGTCATCGAAATGCTAAAAAACGAATACGGCGAACTTGTTTTCAACCAAAGCGGCGGCTGTTGCGACGGAACGGCACCGATGTGTTACGAGAAAAAAGATTTTCACGTTCCTTCCCGCAACGTCAAACTAGGTACGGTGGGCGGTTGTGATTTTTTTATCGATCCGGATCAATTTGAGTACTTTCGTTACTCCCAGATTATTTTGGACGTTAAAGAGGAAAAAAGCGCATTTGGCAACTCATTTTCACTTGAAATCGACGAGGGGTATCAGTTTATCACACGCTCGCGTATCTTTAGCGACGAAGAAAACCGTCTTTTAAAAGAGCAAGAGGGAAACGAATCCCCTCTTTTTAGAGAGACTCTTTAAAGTCGATTTGCGTGATGCGAAGGTTATCTAACGACAAGACGGTGAGTTTATCGTTTTGTTTCGGAAGCGTTTGCGCCGTTTGCTTATCTTCGACGATCCCTACCGAATAGCCGTACTTTTTAAACTTCGGCATCATAAACATACTCATAATCACGCTTGGAACTTCCGTAGCGTCCATGATATAAAGTGCGTTGTTGTCGCTTAAATAGCGCGGATTTGCTTCCAAAAATACTTTCATCGTTTCACCTTGCGCTTTGGTGAAGGCGATAATAATCTGTTTGGTTTGCGCATTAATCGCGAGCTCTTTTTCAAACTGATCTTTCAGTTTGACGTTTGGAAAGATGCCGTTTTCATGCAAAACTTCCGCCAAAAGCGACACGGGTATCAGTGCCGCCAAAAGTAGTTTTTTGATATGCATTTTTTATCCTTATTAATAATTATTATTTTATTATATCTTTTCTATGTTAATAAGATTTAAATTAATAAGGGTAAAAAAGCGTGTTATACTTCGTTTAAATTCCGTGTTAAAGGATACGTATGCACATTGCCGTTATCTCTCCTTTGTTTTCGCGCTCTGAGGAACTGATGCAAAAAATGCGCGAACGCTTCGGTAACGTGAAGCACAACGCCGACAACGCTCTCAAAACCAAAGCCGATTTGATCGCATTCTTAGACGGTATCGAAGTCGCTATCGTCGGGAGAGAAGAGATCGACGCGGAAATTTTAGCCGCATGCCCCAAACTGAAAATGCTCTCGCGCTACGGTGTCGGACTGGACAATGTAGACTTAGAGGCGATGCAACGATACGGCGTCAAACTCGGTTGGACGGGCGGAACCAATCGCAATTCGGTCGCCGAAATAACCTTGTATTTTATGCTGGCATTGATACGCCATACCTACACCGCCTCAACGCTTCTGAAACAGCACCGTTGGAAAGTCGACGGCGGCATGGAACTCAGCGGCAAAACGATCGGGCTTTTCGGTTTCGGGAACATTGCCAAACGGGTTATCGAACTGCTCAAACCCTTTACATGTAAGATTCTCGTGTGCAATCGAACGCACGATGAAAACGAAGCAAAACGTTACGGTATCGCCTTTGCGAGCAAGGCACACATTTTACGCGAAGCGGACATCGTCTCGATTCACCTTCCCTTAACCGACGAAAGCCGCAACCTCTTTTCCACGGCCGAGTTTGAAGCGATGAAGCCGACGAGCTACATTATCAACACGGCGCGCGGCGGCATCATCGATGAAGAAGCACTCAAAATCGCGCTAAAAACAGGGCAGATCGCCGGAGCCGGCTTGGAAGCGTTTTTGGAAGAACCCACGCACGATTGGGAGTTAGTCGACCTTCCGAACCTCATGTGTCTGCCTCACGTCGGCGGTAACTCAAAAGAGAGCATCGTAGCGATGGGGGAAGCTTGCATTGCACATATCGAAGATTATATCAACCATCCTTAAGACTGAGGCTCACTTTGCCTTTTTCTTTATCGACTTCAAGAACGCGAATACGGCTTAACTGCTGGTTGATGCTGAGAACTTCAAGCGGATGGGCGATGCGTTTGTCGCTCATTTGCGAGATGTGAATCAGTCCGTCATTTTTCAGCCCGATGTCCACAAATGCCCCAAAATCGGCGATATTTCGCACCACGCCCGAGACGATGGAACCCTCACTGAGTTCTGAAATGTCGGTTAAGTCGGAACGAAACGCTATCGGCGGTAAACTTTCTCTGGGGTCAAATCCCGGTTTGAGAAGCTCAGCGATGATGTCTTGCAAGGTTGCTTCCCCAATGCCCTGCTCTTTGGCTAACGCAATGATCTGTTCTTTGGAAAGCATCGCCAAATCGGAGCGTTTCAAGAGGGCTTGTGCGATGGCATAACTCTCTGGGTGAACGCCCGTATTGTCCAGCACGCTTTTACCCTCGCGAATGCGGAAAAATCCCGCGCACTGCTCGTACGCTTTCGCCCCCAAACCTTTTACATGTAAAAGCTCACTCTTACATGTAAACGCCCCTTTACTCTCACGATGCTCGACAATCGCTTTAGCAAGTTTGTTTCCAACGCCCGCTACGTAGGAGAGCAAAGAGATGGACGCGCTGTTAGGGTCAACGCCGATGCGATTGACCAGATCTTCGATGACTTCACCCAGTTTTTTCTCGAGCTGTTTTTGATCGACATCGTGTTGATACTGCCCAATTCCGAGCGATTTTGGGTCGATCTTCACAAGGGCTGCCATCGGGTCGCGCAGACGTTGTGCGATGGAAATCGCTCCACGAATCGTCACATCAAGGTTCGGGTACTCTTCGGTGGCAATTTTCGACGCGGAGTAGATGGAAGCACCTGCTTCCGAAACCACCGTATAGGCAAGATTGAGCACCTCTTCACGGTTCAGACGCGCAAAAAACTCTTGGCTTTCGCGTGAGCCCGTGCCATTGCCAATCGCCACGGCAGTAATGTGGTACTTTTGCGTCAATTCTTTAATGACTTTAGAAGAATTAGCATAGTCGCTTTGCGGCGG
>Ga0114938_1000607_pt1 | contig 26245 bp, 18 predicted proteins | sample AshMeaBigSpring_FD_88675 | JGI IMG/M metagenome (GOLD analysis project Ga0114938, IMG submission 88675) | Groundwater microbial communities from Big Spring, Nevada to study Microbial Dark Matter (Phase II) - Ash Meadows Big Spring | ecosystem: Environmental > Aquatic > Deep subsurface >... | reverse complement strand
TTAAATAAAATATTCTATAAACATCAAATCCCTTTGGGATTAATTAAATCGTCAATAAAATAAATACCAATATGCAACCCCGTAGGGGTAAAATATTTATAGCCAAGAATATATACCAGCACAGATTCGACCCCTACGGGGTCGCACCGCATTTAAATAAATTATTCTATAACCACCAAATCCCTTTAGGATTAATTAAATCGTCAAAAAAATGAATACCAATATGCAACCCCGTAGGGGTAAAATAGTTATAGCCAAGAATATATACCAGCACACATTCGACCCCTACGGGGTCGCACCGCATTTAAATAAAATATTCTATAACCACCAAATCCCTTTAGGATTAATTAAATCGTCAATAAAATAAATACCAATATGCAACCCCGTAGGGCTAAAATATTTATAGCCAAGAATATATACCAGCACAGATTCGACCCCTACGGGGTCGCACCGCATTTAAATAAAATATTCTATAACCACCAAATCCCTTCGGGATTAATTAAATCGTCAATAAAATAAATACCAAAATGCAACCCCGTAGGGGTAAAATATTTATAGCCAAGAATATATACCAGCACAGATTCGACCCCTACGGGGTCGCACCGCATTTAAATAAAATATTCTATAACCACCAAATCCCTTGGGGATTAATTAAATCGTCAATAAAATGAATACCAATATGCAACCCCGTAGGGGTAAAATATTTATAGCCAAGAATATATACCAACACAGATTCGACCCCTACGGGGTCGTACCGCATTTAATAACCTTTTTCTATAAATATTTAATCCCTTCGGGATTATCTAAAACGTCAAAAAAAAAAAACCTAATAATTACCGCCAAAAACCGTCTCATAGAGCTCATAAAGGCTGGAGATAATGGCCTATTGGTGGAGCGGATACGTGCTATTAGTTTTTGCTCATAAGCTAATAACAGTATGTATTATTCTCATTGTATAATGTAGTATGCAAGCTATTCTGCATATATTTGCAGTTTTAGAAGTAAAACTTTGACGAAGAAACTAATTAATACGGGCTCTACCAGCGGCTTTATAAGTTATTGATCAAGCCCTATTTATATCCCTCTAATGTGCTGCTATTTAGTCTCATACTCCTATGTATCTATATCGTATTTTTTCACCCTAAGATCACTACAGTATTGCAGTAAGACAAAAGCAATATTATAAGCTATTATACACTACCGGAGCTAGCAACCACCCAATAGGTGATGAGATAAAATACTAGATATCGAATATTCATCAATCCAAAAAATATGGGACTGCTGTCAGGGGAATGACACTTATTGAAATAGCCTCTCGGCCATAGAAGCATCATTATTATAAACGTCCGGTCTGAAATTCAGATTGCCCTTAGTATCTACCCAGCTAGTAAAATACCCTATCACTACTGGCACTTCTTTGGCCAGTTTTACATATTTTTCCGATCCGGCTTCCATCGCTTCTTTTATTTTTTGAGGTGTCCATTCCGGATTATGCCGCAGCACATATTCTGCTAATTTTTGCGGATCCGATACCCTTATGCATCCGTGGCTATAGGCGCGAGTCGTTTCATTAAAATATTTTTTGGATGGGGTATCGTGCATATAAATGCTATGCTCATTTGGAAACAAAAATTTCACTTTGCCCAGTGCATTTTTTATCCCTGATTTTTGCCGTATGGTATAAGGAAAAGAGGAAGCAGTATAGTTTCCCCATTGGATAGATGAGGCTGGAATTCTATTCTTTTTATTGTCCACTATTTCCATATCGTGTTTAGCCAAATAACTTACCGGATTTTTTTTAAGCGGCCCGAAAATTTCGTTTTGAACAATGCTATGTGGCGGATACCAATTAGGTCTAAAAACTACCTGATTCATCTCATCTTTAAAAATCACCGTTTTCGTATTTACTGCTCCTACCACTACCCTCATACTCCAGAGCAGGCTATCCCGCACGAAGGCGTGAACTTTATATTCCGGAATGTTTACGAGCAGATATTCGCCATACATTTCTGCCGGCAGCCAGCGCAGCCTTTCCATATTTACATAAATAGTTTTAATCCTATCGGCTAGGGGCTTATTTAGTTCGGCTATAAAATCATTGCCTATGGCTGTATCTGGTACCATTCCATGCCTCTTTCTAAAATTTACTACTGCGGCGAGCTTATCCTCTGTATAGGCCTGGCTAGTATCATCATTCGCCAAGTCTTTGAGCAAATATAACCTGTGCCAAATTTCCGGTAATATGCTGTGACTTCCTTTTAGCGGTATGCTCTTTTTAAATTTAGTATCTATGGTGTCTTTATCATACATCGCCTGTATTTCTTTGAGTGTGCCGGCCTTTTGGCGCAATAAAAAATACATAGGATGTATGGGCATACGCGAAGTGTCTTTTATCATCTCTGCCAGTGCTTGCTCTATATTTATTTTTTTACGCGGTATATACCATCCCAAATCTTTGATGGCCGCATCCGGAAGTCTGCCTTCCAGCGAAAACGCCTGCTTAAAATACATTGCCGTAAGAAGGAGGTCGCTCTGTATATCTGGTTTGTTTTTTTCTTTCGTACTGCTGCCCCAATACACTTGTTCTGTGAGTTTATCCAGCTCTTCGGCCACTTTCAGAGAATCCGGTCCAGCCTGTATATCACCTATCATCTGATTTATAAATGCCCCAGTATGATCTGCCAGGCCATCCTTATCATACCAGGCGTATTGAAAATTTCGCTGGCGATAAAAATTTTTAATTTGCTGTCCTACCGCATTAAACTCATTATGAGTAACCAGAAAATTTTCTATCTGCGTGCTGTCAAAAAATTCCGGAAACACTGCATTGGTCACATTGATGGAAGTATCTATGGGCAATACTATCGGCTTTGCAGCCACTACCTTTTCTGTAGAAGTGGGCTTGCAAGTTACCATCAATAACAGCAGTAAACTGCTTATATACAGCCAGCCTTTCTTTTCATTTTTTTTCATTGCTATTTTTTAGTAGAAAAACTTAACATCCCATGGCTATCTCAAGGCTAAAAATGGTCTTGTAAAGGTATCTTTTTTTTTATAAAAAACGAGAATTTGAGATGGGCTGAGGTTATCTCGGAAGCGGCAGTACCCTATCACCACTATACCCTTTCAGGTCATTACAAAAGAAGGTGAGGGGCAGGCTACAAAAAAAAAGTGCCACTCGCGCAGCACTCTTAAAGAGATGAATGATGAGACTAAGAATATATATAGAATATCTGCATTAGTGAAATCGGCGATATATGCGTAAATCCAATGCAGGGATCTGCCATTGTTTCTGATCATAATGCCATCCATAGCGCACTAATCCTTCGAGTGATATACCTCCCCCCAGCGGCCATCTGTATCCCGCTTTCAGATAATGTCCTATTCTGCTACCGGAGCCATTAAAGTCTGCCACGGGTATCTGGTAACTAAGCTTATTATAGGTTAGTCCTAATGCGGCAAAGAAGCGGTGCTGAGGGCCTCCATAATAGCGGCCTTCCAGCTTAGAGGCCATCCCCTGGTAATGCAGAAGGGCAGTACCGCCGGAGGGTATAGTGATAGCACCTGCATAAGGCAATACGCCCCCCTGCAAGGCCCAGTTTTGATTTATCTGCCAGCTTATTTCATTTACGGGAGTGAGCAGTGCGGGTACGATGGTTACCTGATCTGGTATTACATATACAGTGCCATATACCGTTTCTATAGGAGCCATCGTCGGGAGAGCTATGTTTTTATTTACTTCATCGCGCAAAAGGGGATCGGTCATAAGTGGCCATTCAAATCCCTCTTCCTGCCTCAGAGTTTCTCTTTCAGTATAGGTGTGAATAGAAGGCAACTGGGCCAGACCGGGCTCTATATAGAAACCGAGACTACCTTCACAACCAAAATTATTAGTGACCGTGATATTATAATCTATATTAAATCCTAGGTTATAAATAGTAAACGTATTTACTGTCGTGGTGGTAATTACACCATTTACATTCCAGGTCCAGCTGCTTCCGACAGAATCGGATACCACCATAGTTACAAAGCCATCCTGCACATTTATATCGGAGGGGAGCTCACTATCTATAATCTGTATAGGGAGGCCCATACCAGCGCTATCCATAGAGCCGAAGAGAATATCTGCACAGGAAGGTCCTGCTATCTCATTGTATAATGACAAGGTAAAAGGCCCATCAGTGGCTACCTGAATAGAAAAAGCCTCACCAGGAGCTACGATACCACTTATGGGACCATCGGCATTATTAAATTGCCAGATAATGTTTCCGGGATATAAATTAGTGGTTACTACATTCAGGTTTCCGAGAGTGGTACAATATATATTTACATCCGCTATAAGATCTAAAGGCTGCATAAATACCCCGATGGTGCGCGTGATGCTATAACCAGTATCATTATCTGTAACAGTTACTACCACTTCATCCCCCATACCAGATGCAGAGAGACCTGTTTGTCCATTTCCCCAAAGAATGCTATAATCGCCCGGAGGAGTAATAGAAGTAATAGTAGCACTGGTATTAGTAAACCCACAGTCTCCTGCCAAGACCTGTACCACATAATCAAAGTCTAATACACCAGGGGTAACTATGATGGTGATAGTGCCGGTATCTGTTTGGCCACAGGCATCTTCTATGGTATAGGTAAATACATAATTGCCGGCGAAATCGGTATCGGGATCAAAGACAAGCAGTTCGCCATCCTGCGTGACTGTACCCCCTAGTGCCTGACTAAAACTAATGATATGGAGTCCTATGCCTGCATCATTGAGGGTGGGATTAAAACCTATATTTTGTGTGCTGGGTGTAGTGAGAAGCGGATCTGCATCATCATTTGCAGAGATAAGACTGGTACTTACATTTACATTAATGATGGCAGAATCTGTTTGCCCATAAGTATCTGTGATGGTATAGCTAATTGTAAAATCCGCCATACCTATACCACTTATATTTAACAACACCCCATTAAAAATGGCGACAATGCCCACTGGTGCATTAATATCGGTAATGGTAATGCCGGTGCCCGTATCATTATTGAGAATAGCGATGCTAGCCGTACTGTTACAGCTCACGTTTACACTGTCATTCACCGCATTTACCGGTGGAGGGCTGCCTACATTAATCGTGATCACGGCATTAGAGGTTTGCCCGCAAGCATCTATCACCGAATAGCTAAAGGTATAGATGCCACCATGATCTGTAGCAGGTGTAAAAAGATAGGTGTTGCCAGACAAGAGGGCGAGTGTACCCCCATTGTTTATCTCGGATATACTCAGGATACTAAGACCGCTTCCCGTATCATTAGTAAGTGGATCTATCTGGATGCCGGTATTAAAGGGTGTGGTGAGATTATCATTTACTGCTATCAGTGCAGGAGCTATTACAGATATACTCACAGTAGCCATAGCAGACTGACCATAATTATCCGTAACCGTATATGTAAAGCTAAAATTACCGATACTACTTGTTTGTAAATGAATAAATCCATTGCCGGCATCAGATACGTTTATGCCCGCAGGAGCAGAAATATTAGTGATCTGCATATCTAATCCTGAATCATTAGCAAAAACATAGAGATCCTGATCTGGATGACAGCTAAGGGTAAAGGTATCGTTGCCCAGCACCAGGGGTATGATAGTATTGGTAACCTCTATGGTAATGATGGCACTGGCTGTCTGGCCACAGGCATCGGCGATGGTATAAAGAAAAACAGCATTGCCGGAGAATCCCATAAGGGGTGTAAAGATGAGTGTATTTTCATTTTGAGAAACAGATCCTCCCTGTAATGGCTGCTGAATACTGTATATATAAATTCCACTTCCACTATCATTATAAAGGGGGTTTATACTTACTGGTGCATCTACAATCGTAGCGGCATCATCATCTACTGCTGTGATGGGTGAGGTAATTACATTAATAGTAATAGGTGCTGTGGATGAGGATGTCCCATCAGTAATGGTGTAGTTAAAGGAAAATGATTCGCTAGAGATTCCGCTCAGCAATATCAGATTTCCATTTTCAATAGTGGCAGTAATACCCGGGCCGAGTGAAGATACATCTGTAATGCTGAGGCCAGTTCCATTATCATTTTCTAATGGCGTGAGGGTGAGTGGTGTATTACATAATACGGAATAGGAATCGGGCTGGGCTATCACTACACTCTGCTGAATTACTACTATGGTGACTACTCCGGAAGCGAGCTGTCCACATTCATCGCTTACAGCATAGATAAAAGTTACCGTGCCTGGCGATACAGGTGCGGTAAAGAGCAGGGTATTATTTCCACTGTTAGCTACCTGGCCTTCCGGGATAGGTGTGGTATAATTAAGCAGTTGCAGTCCGGCACCACTATCGTTAAGCAAAGGCTCTATCTGTAGAGACTGCCCGGTGAGCACCGTATAGCTATCATTTACAGCCTGTAGGGCACTCACTACTACACTCACAGATACGGTGGCAGAGGCAGACTGTGCGGACTGATCTGCAATAGAATAACTAAAACTAAAAGATGAATTACCTACACCACTCACACTGATGGTATTATCTGGATTTTGTAGAAGGATGATGCCCGGAGGTGCAGAAAGATTAGTTATATATATTCCTTCCCCTACATCATTGGCTAGGATATCGGCAGAAAAAGATTCTCCACAGATAATGGTAAAATTATCATTATTGGCTATGAGTGCAGGTGCACTGTTTACTATTAGGGTGATAGTAGCAGAATCCTGCTGTTCGCAATTGTCTAATATGGTATAAGTAAAACTCACTGTGCCGGTAAATCCTGCTGGAGGATTAAATACCATCTGATTGTCAAATCCCGCAGCTACAGTTCCATTTAGAGGCTGGGTAAAACTATAGATGGATAATCCATTACCCACATCATTAGTAAGTGGTGCAAAATTATAGGCAGCGCCGGTAAAGAAGCTATAATCATCATCCATGGCATTAATGGAGGAGGATTGTACATTTACGTTTATAATAGCTGTATCGGTATTTCCATAATCATCGGTGATGGTATAGCTAATCGTAAATGGTGCACTACCCAGATTAGATACAAAAAGAGCGGTAGCATCGGTAATACTCACCTGTTGTGCACCGGAAGCGGAGACGGAAGTGATTTCTATGCCCGTGCCACTATCATTACCTAAAGGGTTTATCACTAAGGAGGTAAGGCATGCACCGCTTACTGCATCATCTTCTGCTTGTGCTACGGCTATACTTCCCACGATTATTACTACAGTAGCCGTAATTTCCTGCCTGCAATCGTCCTGTGCTGTATAATCGAAACTAGCAGTGCTGGCAAAATTTGTGTCCGGGGTAAATATGAAAGAATTATTAATAGAATTTACAAGGCTGCCATTAGGCGGATTCGTCCAAGAAGTAATGGATAGGCCCTCACCGTTATCATTGAGCAGGGGAGATATAGATATGGACGTACCAAAATTGGTGCTCACCGTATCATTTTGGATATCTATATCCGGCAAGAGAATATTTACAAATACCGTGGCGGTGTCATATAATCCAAAGGAATTGGCTATCACATAATCAAATTCGAAAGGGGTATTTCCTATACCAGCTATCTGAAGATTGCCATTGCCATCTATGTTCACATTTATATTTGCCGGCGGAAATACCTGGGTTACATTTATCCCTTCTCCCTCGTCATTTTCCAGCACATTGAGGGTGAGCGGAGAATAACAGTCTGCGTATGCGGTATCGTCATTTGCAGTTATATCTGGCGGAGCATTTACGATTATCTCTACAGTGGCCGTATCGGTATGATTGCAATCATCTATGATGGTATAATTAAAACTATCGGTACCAAAATATCCTTGCTGCGGTGTATAGATAAGGCTATTTCCATTTTGAATTACTGTGCCCCCTCCAGTAGGTACACTCACACTGGTGATAGATATATTATCGCCCGTATCATTGAGCAATGCACTCAGAGAAACGGGCGTATTATAGAGGGTAATGGCACTATCATCTGTAGCATGCAAGTTTCCTCCGGACTGAATAGATACAGCAAGAGTTTCCTGAGCTGTCTGTCCATTATTATCCTCCACGGTATAGGCTATGGTATTATTCAGTCCCAGATAATTGTCGAAAATAATATTTCCATCTGCACTAAATTCTATGTTATTGGCATTTACATCAGTGAGGGTAAGGCCGGCTTCATCATTGTCGAGTACATTAATGCTACCATCTCCATGGCAGTTTAGGATAATGGTATCCGAAGCAGTTTCTATGGCATCATTTTTGGGGTCGTCCTCTTTATCCAGCAGGAGTATAGCAGTGAGAATACCTCCGGCAGCTACCGCACCCACCACGGGCCATATCCACCAATAAGCGGATCGCTGCTTTTTCAATACTTTGGCCTCATTGCCTGTGAGTTCTATCTGATCCCATAAGGAGCCAGCATTTTGCTGTGCTACTATCGGATTGCTGATTATGAGTATGGCCATCAGCAGACATATATATTTTGATTTTATTAAAAATGTTTTCATCTTATTGAAAAATAATGATATGTAAATTCGAATGTTTGAAAAAATTAGAGAATGATTTTAGCTTTTTTAAGCACCTGAATAAAACTATTCCAAAAACTATTAGCTCCATAATCAACTTGTTTTTTTACTTCTGTACCCTCCATTGTTATTCCGGTTTTATCTGCATATTGTTTAGCCATACGGTCTTTAAATTCCGTTTTAGTATATGGCATTTCCTTTAGCTGGGAGGTAAATATCCAGAAGGCTTGCTGTATAATAGCGGCTCTTTCCTTCTCGGGATGGGCGGCATAAGGGGAGCTTATCATACGGGCTTCATAGAGCTGGTCATAGGCAGTCTCTAACCGAAGTATGCCATCTAGCAGCTGGCTGGCGGCATCGGCAGAATATTTATCATAGTCTATGGCATAGATAAACTCTGTATCCATACCCGGATAGGACAGTTTATATTCCGTATTTCCGGTCTGCTGTTTTAGATTTACTTTATAGTGGTCGCTGCGATTCCACCCACTGGTTTTAGGATAGGCCGTAGCCGATGGAACCACCCATTTAGTTATAGAAATGAGTTCTTCACTGGAGGGTACCGCTGCCTTATGCACATCGGCACAGTAGCCATCTAGTTTTATCACACTGGTATGACCGGCGGGAAGATTTATTACGCTGGATCGCGGTACTATATAAGGCTGATACTGGCCGGAGGAGGGTATGAAATAGGGACCTACCGTAAGTACCACATCCTTACTGGTTTCATTAGAGAGTAGAAGATTTGCAATATGCCCCGTGGTGAGACCGGTACCCGAAACGAGTTTTACATAAGGGGCTAGTTCCTGCAAACCATAACTCTGAGCCGTCACAGGCAGCGTAGCCCAAAACAGAAAGCTGAGGGCTAACCATAGATTTTTAAATGTTTTCATAGATAATAAATTGTTTAAAAAATTATTGGAAGAAAGGATTATTTTTTCGTTCGTATCCCACACTTGTCACCTTATCGTGACCTGGATAAACGACGGTATCGTCTGGCAGGGTAAATATTTTATTGCGGATAGAAGCTTCCAGGGTGTGCCAGTCGCCGCCCGGCAAATCCGTACGCCCTACACTTCCATAAAAAAGCACATCGCCACCGATGAGGAAACCCTCTTTAGGACAATAAAAACAAAGACTGCCAGGCGAGTGGCCCGGTGCCAGTATAGCCTGTAACGCTGTTTGCCCAAAACGGATTATTTCTCCATCTTCTATATACCGGCTAGGCAGCGGAGAAGGCTCCACCACGATCCCCATCTCTGCCCCATAAGCAGGTACAAACTGCAATAGCTTCAGCTCAGCCGCGTGACATTCAAGGGTGAGCATCCAGCTCTCTGCAGCAAATTTATTGCCCAGTACGTGATCTATATGGCAATGGGTATTGAGCAGGCGCACCGGCTTTAGATGGTGGCTTTGTACAAAATCATACAGTACTGCTTTCTCCTCCGGATCATTACATCCGGGATCTATAATGACACATTCTCCGCTGTCATCATAGAGGACATAGGTGTTTTCTGAAAATGGATTAAAGGTGAAACTGACTATTTTGGTCATTTTTTATTAAAATCTGAAGAAAATTAGATGAAATAAGTGTGGTTCTAAACTATTTTTCCGCTTCATTCGTACTGCAAAGGTAAGGATTCTTCCTCGTTTGGATGAATATAAATGAATGAGCTATATTTGAAACAATTTTCGATGGCAAAAATAATTTCCCTTTTCCTCTTATGGTGTGGCAGTTTTTGCGCAGCTAAGTGCCTAGGTCAAAGCATATACGCACAGTTTGAACAGAATCGCGTGCAGTATGAAAACTTCGAGTGGTCTTATGTAGAATCCGATAATTTTATTATCTATTTTTACCAGGGCGGTCAGGATTTAGCCAGATATGCCCTTTCTGTTGCCGAGACTAGTCTCCCCGATATACGCACACGCATAAATTACGAAACCCATTCAAAGATAGAAATCGTAGTCTATACAAAATTATCCGAACTGTGGCAAACGAATATGGGACAATACGCCAATCTTACTAATCCCGGTGGTGTAACCTGGATGATAAATAACAAATATTTTGTCTTTTTCGATGGCGATCACCAGCACCTCCAAAGAGATATACGCCAGGGAATAGCTGCGGCTATCATGCAAAATTTGCTCTTCGGACAAAAGATTCAGGAAATCGTACAAAACTCCTTGCTCCTCGATCTTCCACAATGGTTTACTGAGGGATTAGTGCGCTATATAAGCGAAAACTGGAACACCACCTGGGATGATGAAATCCGCCGTATGGTAAACTCTAATGAATTGAACAATATACACCAGCTCACCGGCGAGCAAGCCCAATTAGCCGGCCAGGCATTTTGGAACTATATAGCCGCTATGTATGGAGAAAAATCTATACCTAATTGTATCTATGTAGCCCGCGTAAATCGCTCTATGGACAATGCTTTCTACTTCGTGATGGGTCTCTCTACGGAGCAATTATTGCAGCAATGGTATCAATATCTGCAAGAAAACTACCGCTTCGGTGAAGATACTGCCCTAATGAAACCCAGTGAAATGAAGGATAGCCAAGAACTGCTGAAATTGCGTACCAAAGGCACAGAAAAACACCTCCAAAATGCTCTTCTCAATCCCAACGCTAGCCAGCTCGCCTATGTAACGGTAGAAAGATCCCGATACAGAATCTTCCTCAAAGATTTAACCACTAATCATCGAAAAAGAATCCTCCGTGCAGGTATGACGATGTTTAATTTTCCCGAAGACAAAAACTACCCTATTCTCTGCTGGAATAGTAAGGGAAATCTGCTGGTCTATATCTACGAGCGCAGAGAAAAAATTTATATAGTGATCTATAATACCGAAACCGGCGAAAGAGTCTCCAATGAGTGTACTAAATTTCAACAGATTATAAGCGCGTGTTTTGGGAGTGACGATAACACCCTCATCCTCTCGGCTGTGCGCAATGGATATACCGACCTATATTCCTACTTTCTGCCTAATACCCGTGTAACAGAAATAACTAATGACTTTTATGATGATCTGGATCCCCTCTACTTTACGGATGAAGGACGCCGAGGCATCCTTTTTGCCAGTAACCGCCCTAATGATTCGCTGAAAATGGGCTATCCGGACACCCTTTGCAAGGTGTCCTCTAGAAATCTGTTTTTATATCTCTTTGATAAGCCAGATGATCCCCTGCATCAGCTTACCTTCGATCGTTTTTCTGCCGAAAAAAAACCAGCCATTTATAATCCCGGCTTCTTCTCTTTTCTCAGCGATGAAACAGGGATTTATAACCGATACCTGGGTAAGATAGATAGCAGCTTTACCGGCATAGATACAATGGTATATTACCGCGATAGCATAAGCCGAAACCCCTCCATACCCCTTGCCCTACTCGAAAATATGACAGGTGTAGATTCTGTAAAGTTAGTGAGAAAATGGAACCTTACCGCCACTGTCAAACCCATTACCGACTATGTGCACCACCAAGATAATAATAGCATAGCCTATAACGGTAATAAATATCTATACATAGATAAAAATAAAAAAAATACTGTCCTCTACAGTCTTCCGCTGCCTCCGCTTACGGAGATAAAATTTACCCAACCAAATCCTACACCATACCGGCAACTGGCCCATAAAAAAATGGAATCAGTGAAGATGGCTGCCAGCCAGCAGGGGATAACCTTATCAACTTCAGAAAAACCTGCCGAGGCAGTGCCAGAGCTCGCTAAAACTGAGCCCAGCCTCACCGAATATTATCTCCAAAAAAACAATACAATCCTCCCCCCTAAAGACAGCCTATCGCTCATAGCTCCCATAATGAAAAATCTAGCGGCTAATCCTACTGATTTTCAAAACGAATTTGATTATTACGACATTTATAACCTAGGTGAAGCGGAAATAAGCAACAAAGATGCTCCTAAGCCTGCCTTAGCCCATACAGACACCTCGGCCTTTCATTGGACAAACTTCAGGAATAGCAAAGTAAGAGTATATCATACAAATTTTGTAACCGAGCAAATCGTAACTCAGGTAGATAAAGCTTCTTCTCTCACTAATCTGGATGTGTTTACCATAAGCCAAGGAAATTTTGACAATAGTCTTAATGGCAATTTTCGCATCGGTGTTACCGATTTATTTGAAAACTACAAAATGATATGTGGCCTTAAAATACCCCTCGATTTTAATTCCACCGCTTATTTTGCTCAGATACAATTACTAAAAAACAGATTGGACAAAGCCATTTTCTTTAGCCGCGAATCCGAAGGACCTTTTGAATTTGATAATAACCGATATTATAAACTCATCTCCCTCACCGGATTTTTCTCCCTGGCTTATCCTTTAGATATGGCTAATTCTTTTAGAAATTATACTGGATTTCGCCACGAAAGAATACAGGTAAAAGCCACTGATATACCCACCCTGTCCGTAAAAGAAACCGAAGACTTTAAAAAAGCCACTACTGATACCTATTTTCAAAATCATCTGGAATATGTTCATGACGACACTTATATTCTAGGCGAAAATAATCGCTTGGGTTTCCGCTGGAAGGTCTATTATGAATTCTACAAAATACTGGAACTGAGTGCTAAAAAACCCGCCTACCTAGATTATAAAAACACCGGTCATCTGCATAATCTGGGAGCCGATGTACGGCATTATAAGCGGGTATATAAATACATCACCTGGGCAAACCGATTGAGCGCAGGGAAATCTTTTGGCCCCAATAAAATAGGCTATACCCTAGGTGGAATGGAAAACTGGCTCGTTTTTGATAATGCCAAGCGTATAGAACCTTTAATAAACACATTGGAATCTGCCCAAAATTATAGTTTTGCGTTTAATGCAAACCAGATGCGTGGCTTTCGTGATTATGCCAGAATAGGCAGCAATTATGCCCTCTATAATAGCGAACTCAAAGTACCCTTATTTCAAACTTTTGCTAAAAGAAGATTGAAAAAAGAATTTATCCGCAATTTTCAGGTGACCGGTTTTTTCGATATGGGGATGGCCTGGGAAGGAAATAATCCCTTTTCATTAGAAAATCGCTATATCACTTTTGACCAGCCCGTAGATGTGCCGGTAGATGTAATTTCGTATCACTTCTTTAATCCTATAATCTATGGGTTTGGTTTCGGATTGCGTACCACGGTAATGGGCTATTATCTGAAATTTGATCGCGGCTGGGGACTGGAAAGCGGCAGTGTACGAAAACCTATAAATTATCTCTCACTGGGCTATGATTTTTAAAGAAGGTAAATAACTCTTCCGGATAGGGCAGTGATCATACCAAACGAAGCATCCATACAATAGCATAATCTTATTACCATTGGATGATGAATTTAATCTCTGAAGAAATAGAAGAATATTGTGAAAGATACAGTTCGCCGGAGAGCAATGTGCTGTATGAATTAAATAGGCAAACGCATCTGCGATCTATGATGCCTCAGATGCTAAGCGGCCCAGTTCAGGGCGGTTTTTTACATCTTTTATGCCGCATTATAAAGCCCAGAAGAATCCTGGAGATAGGTACCTTTACCGGATATGCCGCTATACAAATGGCACAATCGCTGGCTGAAGACGGGATCCTTTATACCATAGATGATAACGAGGAGCTCTGCGAGATACAAAAAGAATTTATAGCCCGGGCCGGGCTGGAAGAACGCATCATACGATTATGCGGAGATGCTAAAACCATCCTGCCGGAGCTCTCGGAAAAATGGGATCTCGTATTTCTGGATGCCGATAAGGTGAGCTATCCCTTCTACTACCAGTGTCTTATGCAAAAGATGACGGCTGGCAGTCTTATCTTAGCCGACAATGTGTTATGGAGTGGAAAGGTACTGCTGCCGGAGCCGGAAGATGAAGATACCGCCGCCCTCGTAGCGTTTAATAAAATGGTTCTGGAAGATGAACGAGTAGAGAATGTATTATTGCCCATTCGCGATGGTCTAATGATGATATGGATTAAATAAAGCCGCTTGCACACAACATCCGTATTATATAGCTTTCTAAAAAAATGTCTAAAACAAAATCTGTATTTATATGCCAGTCCTGCGGATATGAATCTGCAAAATGGATGGGGCGTTGTCCCTCCTGTTCGGCCTGGAATACCATCATAGAAGAAATAACGGATCCGGCACCTAGGCAGGACACCAAAGGGCTGGAGAGTCGCGAAGGTGTAACCTGGCTATCGCAGATAGAAACGGAAAAAATACGGCGTATCATAAGCCCCGATCTGGAATTTAATCGCGTTTTAGGCGGGGGCATCGTACCGGGTAGCGTGATTCTGGTAGCCGGAGAACCAGGGATAGGAAAATCTACCCTCATGCTGCAAATAGCTGTGCATCTGCCGGAGTGTAAGGTGCTCTATGTATCCGGAGAGGAAAGCAGCCAGCAAATAAAAATGAGGGCGGAAAGACTTTTTGGTGAGAATATAGACTGTCTTTTAATGAGCGAAACTAATACCCACCCCATCATCCGTACGGTAAAAAAAGAAAAACCCGGTATTATTATCATAGATTCTATACAAACTCTTCAATCTCCCTTTCTCGAATCGCCTCCCGGAAGTGTATCCCAAATCCGTGAATGTACCCATGAGCTGGTGAAAATGGCCAAAGAAAATGATATCGCCGTATTTCTCATAGGACACATCACGAAAGAAGGGCTCATAGCCGGCCCTAAGGTGCTGGAGCACATGGTAGATACCGTTTTGCAGTTCGAGGGAGACCATCAGCACCAATACCGCCTCCTTCGCACCCTTAAAAACCGATTTGGATCTACCAGCGAGCTCGGCATCTATGAGATGAAATATAATGGGCTTATGTCGGTATCTAATCCCTCCGAGCTATTTCTGCACCATCGCGAAGAAATGCCTTCCGGTATAGCCATCGCAGCGGCATTAGAAGGTCTGCGCCCCCTTATGGTGGAGACCCAGGCACTCGTGAGTTATGCTGTATATGGAACCCCACAGCGATCCAGTACGGGATTTGAGGCTCGAAGGCTTTCTATGCTCCTAGCCATTATAGAAAAAAAAGGAGGATTTCGCATTGGAGATAAAGACGTGTTTGTAAACATAGCTGGTGGCTTGCGCATGGAAGATCCCGCACTAGATATGGCTATGACTGCCGCTCTTATTAGCTCTATAGAAGACCTTCCGCTGCCTCCTCATATCTGTTTTGCCGGCGAAATAGGTCTAGCGGGAGAGGTGCGGCCCGTGAGCCGATTAGAGCATCGAATACAAGAGGCCAGCCGACTGGGATTTAAAAAAATTTTTGTGCCTGCTGGTATAAAAGGCCTAGATCCAGCTATTTTTTCTATAGAAATAACCCCTGTGGAAAATTTACGCGAATTATTTGTCTCTTTATTTAGGTAATCCGATTAATTTTACTACATTTGCGGTCGTAGTTTTTAATCTTTCCCTCTTAAGGTATTTTAACCCTTTGTAGGTGACTTTTTGAAAGCTGGCCGTCTTTTTAAAGAAATTTATCAGATTAATATTTTTTATTCAAATTATGAAAAAAATCCTTCCACAAACAAAATGGGGCCTGATGGCTCTTATGCTCACCGGAAGCATTAACATTTTCGGACAAACCCAGGCAATGGATGATGATAATCCACCTTCTGCTGAACCTGGAAAATGCTATGCAAAATGCCGCATGCCGGATCAATTCGAAAACAAGACCGAAAAAATTCTTGTAAAAGAAGCCGGAAAACGCACCATTACTATCCCTGCCGAATACGAAACAGTGACCGAGCAAGTATTAGTAAAAGAAGCATCTAAGCGCTATGAAATAGTTCCTGCTACCTATGAAACTGTAACCGAAAAAGTGTTAGCCAAAGAAGCCGGCTCACGCTTAGAAGTAGTCCCCTCTTCTTATTCTACGAAAACGGAAAAGGTGGTGGCTAAAGAAGCATCCTCACGGCTAGAAGTAGTACCCGCTACATACGAATCCGTAACAGAGAAAGTCCTGATAAAAGAAGCTTCTTCTCGCTTAGAAGTAATACCTGCTACCTACGAAACCGTTACCGAAAAAATAATGATTAAGCCCGCATCTTCCCGCCTAGAAATCATTCCTGCTACCTATGAAACTGTAACAGAAAAAGTTTTAGTTAAGGACGCGGATAAGCAAATGACTACGATACCTGCCGTATATGAAACGGTAACCGAGCAGGTGCTTGTAAAACCTGCTACTACTCAAAAAATAGCCCTTCAGCCACGCTACAAAACCATTACCGAGCAAGTGATGACACAGCCTGCCGGCAAGCGCAACGTAGCCATACCTCCTGTATATGAAACCACTACTGAACAGATACTCGTAAGCCCTGAATCTACTAAATGGGTAACCAAACCGGGAGATCCTTCTTGTCTTTCTCAAAACCCGGAAGACTGTCTCGTAAAATGTCTGGTAAAAATTCCTGCCGTATATAAAACCGTTACCAAAGAAGTTTTAAAAACGGCTGCTACTACTCGTGATGAAGAAATTCCTGCTCAGTACACTACCATCACCAAGCAAGTATTAGAAGGGTGTTTCGATTCTAAAGGAAACAAAAATGATGACTGCTCTGAAACCATACAGATCCCTGCCGAATATAAAACAGTATCTAAGCAAGTATTAAAAAGTCCTGCTACCTCTAAATTAGTAGAAATCCCTGCCGTTTATAAAGATGTAACCAAGCAAGTATTAAAATCGCCTGCTTCTACTAAAACCATCGAAATCCCCGCTGAATATTCTACCATCACTAAGCAGGTATTAAAAACACCTGCTACCACCAAAACCGTAGAAATCCCAGCTGAATATTCTACCATCACCAAGCAAGTGCTAAAAACACCTGCTACCACTAAAACCGTAGAAATCCCCGCCGAATACCGTGATGTAACCAAGGAAGTGCTCTCTTCTTCTGCCTCTACTAAAACCGTTGAAATCCCTGCAGAATATACCACCATCACTAAGACCGTAGAAAAATCTGCTGCTTCTATCAAAACCATTGATATCCCTGCGGAATACAAGACCGTTTCTAAGACCGTATTAAAGAAGGCTGCTGAAGTGAGAACCGAAGATATCGCTGCAGAATACAAAGAGATCACCAAACCCGTATTGATCAAAAAAGGTGGATTTACTACCTGGCAGGAAGTACTCTGTGATTCTGACCAGAATACCAGCTCCATCTCTGATGTACAGCGCGCATTGAAAAATGCCGGTTATGACCCAGGTCCTATAGATGGTATAATGGGTGGAAAAACCAAAGAAGCCCTCCGCTCCTATCAAAAAGACAAAGGTCTTCCGGAAGGAAACCTGAATATCTCTACCTTGAGATCATTAGGTCTTAAGAAATAATAACAATTCATCACCTTGCCTTTACCTACAAGCCCGCCTGCAAAAGCGGGCTTTTTTTGTGCTTACTACAGTCATTTTCTTGTCTAGATCATTCTACAAATAACCCCTCTAATGTATCTGTCTGGCAAACACATATATACAGAGATGGGTAATAACTTATCCACTGCCAGCCTCTGCATAATGCCACTTACTATTTAAATAAATACTATCTTTACATCTACTATATAGTAGTGGAAAACGGAAACATAATCACCATAATCACAATTGCCTCTGTAAAAAAATAATCCTATATAATATGCCATTACATCTTTCATCCCTCTTAAAAAGATATTACCGGTCGATCTTCCTGCCGGTATGGATACTGATCGCATCACTGGCTTCCTGTAGTAAAAATGCCGGATATGGGGGCAATGCATCCCTAACAGGAGTAGTGATGGCTCACAAAATAAATCCCGTATCCGAAGCCATTATCGCCACCTATCCGATACCCGATGAAAGAATTTATATTGTTTTTGGAGACGATAATTTTTATGGCGATGAAGTACGCAGCTTCTATGATGGAAGCTATCGTTTTAAATACCTACGTAAGGGAGCATATACCCTCTATGCCTATTCCTTTTGCAATTCCTGTCCTTCTGGCACCGAACCAATATTTACAACGATAGAAATCCCTGATAATCACGGCGAATACCTAGCCGATACTTTATTTCTCTATCAGCTGTAAAACTAGATTATGGAAGAACTGGAAAGACTGCTAGTGGCTTTTGAACCCACGTCTTTGGAGGAGATGGATGCCGTGAGCCTTATGGATAGATGCGATAACAAGTATCGGATACGCGAATCTTTATTAGCTGGAATAATAGAATTTATTTATCCTCATTATAAAATTTTAACCATAAACCAGCACCGAATCTTTACCTATGAAACCCTCTATTATGATACCGCCGATTATACGCTCTATCTGCAGCATCATAATAAAAAACTCTCACGCCTTAAAATAAGACACCGCAGCTATAATGAAACGGGAACGGGTTTTTTAGAAGCAAAAAGAAAAACCAATAAAGGACGTACCATAAAAAATCGTATGGCCTGCAATCATCTGCCCGATCTGCAAAATGCCGATATAATGGCCTTTCTGGATAAATTCTTCCCTACGGATCAAAAGCAACTAATACCTGCCTTATGGGTGTATTTTAAAAGATTTACCTTAGTGTCTAAAGTCCTAAACGAAAGGGTAACCATAGATACAGAACTTAAATATGCGATGAATGATAAAGAAATTTCTATGCGCGATATGGTCATAGTAGAAACCAAACGAAATGGAAAGGCAGAAAAAAGCATGATGAAAACTTTTTTGGATGCCCATAAAATAAGTGAAGGATCTATGAGCAAATACTGCCTAGGTACTGCACTCCTGCAAGATGGAATAAAAAAAAATAATTTTAAATCCTTTCTTTCAAAAATTAATTTTACAAATCAATGAGCTGGATAGAAACCATCGAGAGTTATCGTTTTTTAGATAATAAGATATTAAATGTACTGGATCTGGTGTCCATCGTTTTTAGATTTATAATAAATCTTATTGTGCTATGGCTTATAGTGAATAAGATATATTTTATAAAACATAAAAATACAGATTACTACTTTACCTTTTTCATTTTTAATATTCTGGTCTTTTTTGTGTGTACTATGCTGAGCGAGGTGAAGCTGGAGATAGGTTTTGCTTTCGGCATATTTGCCCTATTTAGTATTTTGCGCTATCGCACTACCACCCTGCCCGTAAAAGAAATGACCTATCTCTTTGCAGTAGTAACAACGGCAGTGATAAATGCACTTTCTAATAAAAAAGTTAGCTATGTGGAACTGGCTTTTGTAAATTCAGCAATCATTTTTACCCTATACTATCTGGACATAATCTGGTTTAAAAACAAACCCTTAGTAGATATTATCGTGTATGAAAAAATAGAAAATATAAAACCGGAGAATAAACAGCTCCTTATAGAAGATATAGCCGCCCGCACCGGATGGAATGTGATAGATGCAGAGGTGAGCCGTATTAATTTTCTCAATGACAGTGCCCGAATTATCGTTTACTACCGGCCCGTAACCGGACAAATAAAAACCTCCGAAGCCTATCACTATTATAATGCACCCGAAAGTTAATGAACGAATAATAATGCGCCATTTTATTCTCCTTGTCGCCATTCTACTCAGCATAAATGACCCACAGAACTCCTGCCGGGCACAGCAGATAAATATGTGGAGCGATGCTATGGTGAGTAAAATAATACTACCCCGTACCGAATTGAGCTTGGATCTGCAGTGGAGATATGAGCTTGCCGGAATCTATTATTCCTCTCTACTGCCGGAAATAGAACTAGACCGAAGGCTGAACAAGGACTGGAATGCCGGAATCTCCTACAGATATCAGAAAAAAAGCGCCGATAAAACCGATCGCCATAGGGCCTGTGCCTACTTATCTTATGGTACCAAAAAGAGAAGATGGACCGGAGAGGGCAGAATAAAACATCAATACGATTTTCAAGGCAATGGAGAAAACAATGAATCGGTATTGCGTTATAAAATAGGACTGGGCTATGCCCGGAAAAAATGGAGGCTGAAACCCCAATTCTGGGCAGAACTTTTTCAAAATATGCTGCTGAAGAACCGATTTGCACTGGTGCAATACCGCACCGGAATAAATATAAAAGCCCCCCTGCATACACACCACCAGATAAAGGCCGGCGTGTTTTATAGCGATGGAAACAGCGATGGCCTCAGCGAGGCTAAAATAATTCTGGAACTAGGCTATAAAGCCCGGCTATAGCCGATCTATTAATGCCGGTTCTTTGTAAGGAATCCTTGATGTGGCGATGGTCCACGCTTCGTTTTAAGCCAGCTAAAAAGTAAGAAACCTATAATGATACCAATAAGCATCAGAAGCAAATTTTTTTCGGCTACCGGTTTTGCCTGTATAGACTCATTGGGCTCTATCCTGCTATCTATAATCCTAGGATGCACTGGATTATCAATATTTACAATGATGGGGTTTTCTTTAGACATTTTACTATGAATATACCCGGTTATTTATCCGCCGGATACTTTCCAAAACAAAAAGTATAGGATAGAAAGTTCAATACGGGTATGCTTTTTTTTTTAGTATGAAACACATTTACTAATGGCACCTGTATCCAATGATTAGCTATAGCCCTTAAACAAGCTAAATAAAGCAATGGGGCTACCTAAGCACGGAGCAAATATAGAGGAGGACCCTGCGATAAGGAAGCCTTCAGCAAACCGGCACCCCGTTTTGCCTGTTTTATATAGAGGACAAGTTCTTACGGCATCTCTCTATTCCAAAAATGAGGCTAAATTCTAAAGGGCATCTCTAAAAACCCTGATTTTACCCAAAAATTCAAAATTTAAACCTTTGGTATTCAATGTGTTATGCTCATTAAAATTATTAATTTTATTAGTTTTTAGAGGTGCCCTAAAGTCTTATTTCAAATTATTGGTAATCACCCCCAACTTGTCCTTAGGATCCCAATGGATATCCTTTATGCATAGCCTAGGCATAAAGATAGAAATGTAGAGTCCGGGCCTGCCCTTCAGGAGGAACCCGCTAGGGTAGAAGCGATGGGGCAGGCATCGCCCTCAGATAAAAAAATGGCAGGTCATTACCAATAAGATAGCTTGGAGTGATGAAAAATGACTGTGAATAGACACGCGGATAAGAGCAAATAGAAGATAAAACTGAAGGAGACTACTTAGCCCGGCGTGTCCAAATAAAAATTAATACTGCCGGGATGAGAAGGAGGATAAAATAAAAAAGGCTTTTTTCCCCACTAGCCACATTAGACAAGGCTGATTTTGTAACATTTATAAACCCACTAAAAAATGGGCGTACATAATTTTTCCATCCTATCACTACCAGAATGAGAATCCATACTAAGGCGAGACCTCTAAGGATGGGTATAATGGGACGATTAGTGGCCATATTGAAGTTTGTGCAATATTATTATAAAATTATTAAATACCGTATGACTTTTATTATATGTCTGTACTCATTAGGTGATCTAACGAGCGATAATAGCGTATAAACGATAGCAAAGCAGGCATTATAACTAATGATCCATCCAGCGAATACTAGACTAACCAAAATGAAAGAGAAGAGAGCAGAAATATAGACTCTAAAAGCAAGTAAATAACCAAGGCCAAAACCTGTCCTATATCCAGAGCAAAGCCAGAGCATACCAGAAAAAATAGAAAAATTCATTACCTTAGCGCACAAATAACGAAAATGAATAATATTTTAAGGCTTTTACTACTATGGTCTTCACTATTTATTTCTGCCAGTCTGAGGGCTACACACCTAGTAGGCGGAGAGATTTCTTATCAATGTCTGGGAAATAATGATTATGAAATAAGCCTCACGATCTATCGCGACTGCGGCTTAACTTCGCAGGCGCCATTCGACGATCCGGCCTTTCTCACTATCTACGATGGGGATGATAATCTCATAGAAAATCCCAGCTTATTTTCGCCGGTGATTACTCCGCTCGTACCTAATGTAGATGGGCTCTGCTTAAATACCCTACCCAATGTGTGCATAGAAAAAGGCGTGTATGTAACCGTACTAAATCTGCAGCCTAATAACGCTGGTTATTATATAAGCTACCAGCGCTGCTGCCGAAATGGTGAAATTCTAAATATACTAAACCCTGATATTACCGGTAACACCTATACCATAGGTATCCCTGCCGTCCTAGAAGATTGTGCCAATAGCTCTCCGGTATTTAATTCCATTCCCCCCATCGTGATATGTGCCGATGCACCACTTATCTTCGATCACTCCGCCAGCGATATAGAAGGCGACTCTCTCGTATACAGTCTCTGCAATCCCCTGGCCGGGGCAGATGATATAAACCCTGCCCCTCCGATAGTAAATGAAATGCCCTATCCGCTGGTACAATATGAAAATGGCTATAGTGCCCAAAATCCCTTGGGCGGATTAAATAGTATGAGCATAGATCCGGCGACCGGCGTACTCACGGCATTTCCTCCTAATGTGGGACGATATGTAATAGGTATATGTGTAACCGAATATCGGAATGGCGAGATACTCAGTGTAAATGTGCGCGATTTTCAATTTAATGTAGCCCAATGTCAGGTAGTTTTGGTACAAGCAAATGTGGATACGCCGGATATCTATGTATGTGCCGGGCAGCAAGTACAGTTACATGCCGAGGCATTCGGAGCAGATCTTATTCTTTGGGAGCCAACCGAAGGTCTCAACGATCCTAATATACTTAACCCCATCGTACTAAATCCGCAGGATGGAGATACCTATACCCTCTATGGCATAAATGCCTCGGGCTGCGAAGATAGCGATGTAGTAACCCTCCATATAACCGGAGGAGCCCCCTTAGCAGCCGGAGAAGATCAATCTATATGCGGAAGCCAAACCGTACAGCTAAATGCTACTACTGAAGGAGCTCAATCTATAAGCTGGCAACCGGCCAACGGGCTTAGCGATCCCCATATCCTCAATCCATTAGCTAATCCTACCCAAACTACCACCTATACCATTACCGTGGATTTTGGCAATAATTGTATATCGGAAGATGAGGTTACCATTTTTGTAACCGACCCGACACCTATAGATGCCGGACCCGACCAGCAGATATGTGCCGGCGGCAGTACCACTCTGAGTATAAATGCTCCGGAGGCAGATATCCTATGGCAACCCGCCACCGGACTCTCCGAGGTGGCCACCGCTACCGTATCTGCCTCTCCCCTCTCTACCACTACTTATACAGTAACGGCTATCTATGGACTGGACTGTATAGCCCAGGATATGATAACCATAACGGTAGGTTCTGGTGGTGATGCCGGACAGCTGGTTGAAAATAAACAGCTCCTCTGTGACGGCGAAATCCTCGCTTATACGGCATCCGGAGCCAGTGTGCCGGCCGGTTCAGCATTAGCCTATTATATTCACAGCAGCTTGCCCCTTACTACAGCTACTATTCTCCTCCAGAGCCAAAGCGGAAATTTTAGTGCCATTACCCTGGCTGCTCTGGCCACTAATCAAACTTATTATATAACTGCTGCGGCTGGCCCCGCTAATCCCGATGGCTATCCGGATCTGAATAATCCCTGCACAGATTTCTCTAATAATGGTAGTTTTGTACTGCTACAGCCCGTGCAATTATTGTTTAATGAATACTGCGACTGGGAGATAACCGGAGATTTTACCATCACCATCTCTGCCACCGGCGGAGGGCCTATGTATGATGCCAGTCAATACTATACCCTCGCTGGTACTAATCTAAATGCTATAAATCTTAGCTATGGAAATAGCTCTATGATAGCCCTGGGGCAGTTCGATGGACAGTCTTATAGCTTTACTGCAAGTGATGCTAACGGATGTACAGATACCGATGGACACACGGTGGTTTGCTATAAAACGCCCATTACCCTCCAGGATTTTTATGGTATGGCCACTGAGGCTGGGAATGAACTGCACTGGAGCACTGGCTCCGAAACCGAACACGCCTACTTCGCTCTAGAGAGAGCAGATGATGGACAGCTTTTTAATGAGATATACCGGGCTTATAGCCAAGGAAATAGCTATGACACCCGTACCTATCACTACACGGATAAAACTGCCCCAAATGGACCTGGCTACTATCGCTTAAAATCAGTAAGTCTATCCGGCACCTATGAATATAGCAGTATCATCCTTATCACTCGCCGGACAAACCTCAGCAGCCTTCAGATAGGCCCTCATCCGACCGGTGAATGGCTTATGATAAATATCCCTGAAGATACCCCGTACGCTATTAGCAATATACAGGGTAAAATAGTAAAGAAAGGCAACATTGCCGGACAAAAGATAGCACTGAAAGGGATCCCCGCAGGAATATATATACTCCAAAGTCTGGGACAAACTGTCAAATTTGTGAAGGAATAAACATCCTATAGTTTACAATTATAACAGGAAACACTCGCAGGAAATGAAAGCGTTTCTTCGGCTCTTTTTATTATAAGGGCAATACCGCCACTTTCGGGTTTGAAATAAGAATATAATAGCAGAAGAAAAACTGTAATGCCGGTATTCCCATTCTAATCCGAATCGTTTATTTTTGAACCCTAGTGAGAGAGACCCATTTAGAAAAAAAGCCCCCGCTTTCTACTGCCGAATCTGAGGTAGAGAAAGTGCTGCGCCCTAAGGAATTTATAGATTTTACCGGACAGGAAGCAATGGTGGAAAATCTGCGTATTTTTATACTGGCCGCCAGACAGAGAGGAGAAGCACTAGATCACGTACTCCTGCACGGCCCACCCGGACTGGGCAAAACCACCCTGTCCCATATCATCGCCAATGAGCTGAATGTAAATATACGCATCACCTCCGGACCGGTACTGGAAAAACCCGGTGATCTGGCCGGCGTGCTCACAAATCTGGAACCTAATGATGTACTCTTTATAGACGAAATACACAGGCTGGGCAAAGTAGTGGAAGAATATCTCTACTCCGCTATGGAGGATTTTACCATAGATATAATGATAGATTCCGGACCCAGTGCGCGCACCGTGCAAATAAACCTTAGCCCCTTTACCCTCGTAGGAGCAACAACCCGATCCGGATTGCTCTCCTCACCCATGCGCTCCCGTTTTGGGATCACCTGCCGTATGGAATACTATAATATAGCTACATTACAACACATCGTAAAACGAAGTGCAAAAATCCTTCAGGCACCCATAGAGGAAGCCGGGGCATACGAAATAGCACGCCGCAGTCGCGGTACGCCCAGAATAGCCAATGCCCTACTGCGCCGAGTAAGGGATTTTGCCCAGATAAAAGGAAATGGCACCATCACCTTAGACATAGCCCAATATGGTCTGAAAGCACTGAATGTAGATGAACACGGATTAGATGAAATGGACAATCGCATACTCAGTACCATTATAGAAAAATTTGGCGGTGGTCCCGTAGGGATAACTACCATCGCAACCGCTGTGGGTGAAGAAGCGGGTACCATAGAAGAAGTATATGAGCCTTTTCTTATACAGGAAGGCTATATCAAAAGAACCCAAAGAGGACGCGAAGCTACCCCTAAAAGCTATGAACACTTAGGCAAAAAACCCGATACTGATTTTCAGATAAGTTTGTTTGATGAATGAGAGATCACCTGCTTTCTCACTCTTAAGAAAGTCCTTTTTATTTATTTAGTTTCTCACGCAAAGGGCGCAATGAATTTCACGCAAAGGGCGCAATGAATTTCACGCAATGGTTTTTTTATTCTTTGCGTGCTTTGCGCGTTCTTTGCGTGCTCTGCGTGAAAAAAAAATCACTCTTGATTTATAATATAATCACGTT
>Ga0114938_1000606_pt1 | contig 26259 bp, 20 predicted proteins | sample AshMeaBigSpring_FD_88675 | JGI IMG/M metagenome (GOLD analysis project Ga0114938, IMG submission 88675) | Groundwater microbial communities from Big Spring, Nevada to study Microbial Dark Matter (Phase II) - Ash Meadows Big Spring | ecosystem: Environmental > Aquatic > Deep subsurface >... | reverse complement strand
TGGCGCTTCAACCGGCGCTACGATCTGGCCGCCATGATCCCGCGGCTCGGCTACGCCGCGACGCACACGCCGCCAATGCCGTGGCGGCTGCTAAGGCTGGCTGAGGATAGTGGGTAAGCAGGTACGCAATTGGTCCCATGACGGGCTTTGCGAACACCACCAGAGAAAATGACGCGGCTGCGTCGGTCGGCAAACACCTATCGTGTCCTCGGCCAGGGCCGAAAGACGAGGCCAGGACAATGCCCGCCTTCGTGGGGCCTGCATGTTCCAGACGACAAATGAGAGCCAGGCGTGTAAGGTCAGCTTGCGCTCGCCCGGAGCGGGCTTGGGCCGGTCCAGGCGGGGGTGGCGGCTGGATGCCAGTCGCATGGCCACCCGCTCACTGGTAGCGGTGGTCGCCAGAGCCGGCATGTTTCGCACCGATAGGCGGAGCTCCCGCTGACGCCTCTTGGGTGATTGAACGACCTTCGATCAAGCGGGGATGGAGGAAGCCATGATAAACGAGATCTGGAAAGAGAACATGGAGCGCTATTTCGAGTTGAACCCCATCGAGAGCGTTCGCGCCAAGCTCCTGTGGGCGGCCATCGGGGCCGCGGTAGGCATCGGATTCATGTACCTGTTGCGCTAGCGACAGGCGGCGCAAGATTGCGGGCGGTGCGTCATTGCCAGGAAGGCATGAGCGCCACACGCGAGCGCCAAGCCGAGGAGGACGAACTCGTCCTGAAGGCGCTAGAGCGCAACGGAGTGCGTCGACACTCGGGGCATAGACCGCTCCGCTTGCCGCGCTCCTGCATCCTACCGGCCCGGCGACCGAGGAGGACCCAATGCCGCGCAGCGTGCTCGTGGTCGACGATGAGGCCAACATCCTGTTGTCGCTGGAATTCCTGATGAGGAAGGCGGGCTACGATGTCCGCCTCGCCCGCGATGGCGAGGAGGCGCTGGCCGAGATCAGCAGGGCGTGCCCAGACCTCGTGCTGCTCGATGTCATGATGCCGAAGTGCAATGGCTTCGACGTGTGCGAGGCCATCCGCGCCAATCCGGAATGGCGCAACGTGCGGGTCATTCTGCTGACGGCAAAGGGCCGCGACATCGAGCGCGAGAAGGGCTTGGCGCTGGGTGCCGACGACTACATCACCAAGCCGTTCTCGACCCGCGAGGTCGTAGAGCGGGTCGCGACTTGGCTCGGCCCGTCCAGCGGCTAACCGGGGAGGAAGCGCGCGCAATGCGGGCTGCCATTGCGATACCGACCCTCCTCGGAGCGCTGGCCCTTGCCGCCTTCTGCGTCGCAAGCGTTGCGCTATGGCAGGCGGAGCAGGGCGGCGGCGCCCTCGGCGCTCACATGTCGTTCGCGGTTGGTGTCGTCGCCGCACTGTTTGGCGCGGCGTGGGGTCTCTTGCATGTCAAGCTGCTCAAGCCCCTGGCCGCCGTGACCGGAGAGCTGATATTGCGCTCGCAGACGCGCCTCGACCGGCCGCTCGCCGTCGCGTCCGGGCATTTGCTCGACGGGCTGCCGGCTGCGGTCGAGAGATTGCTTGGTGCGCTCGCTGCCGCGCGTGGAGAAACCCAGGAGAAGGTCAATGCCGCCACCCGCCGCGCGGAAGAGCAGAAGAGCCGGCTCGAGGCCATCCTGCTCAATCTCTCCGAAGGCGTGATCGTGTGCAATCTCGAGCACCGGATCCTACTTTACAACCAAGCCGCCGCACGCATCCTCGGCGCGCACGACGCACTTGGCCTTGCCCGTTCCGTGTTCGGCGTGCTGACGCGCGAGCCCGTGGTTCTGACCCTCGAGCTGCTCCTGCAACAGGTCGAGGGCGCCCATGGCGTTGGGGTCGAGCGGGGCGGAGAGTCGATCGCCGAAACCGCGCCGCGCCGCTTCGTGTGTGCGTCGGTCGACCTTGGAACCTTGCTGCAAGCAAGGCTCAGCCTGGTCCACGAGCCCTCGGGCCGTTCCTCTGGCTATGTGCTGACTTTTGCCGACGTCGGCGCCGAGCTCGAAAGCGTGGCGCAGCGCGACGCACTACTGGCTGAGGTCGCGATCGACTGGCGGCGGCCGCTCGCGAGCTTGCGCGCCGCCGCCGAGATGCTCAACGAGCAGCCGCGGCTTGAGGCCGACGAGCGGCGCGTATTTGAGGAGATTGTCGGCAAGGAGGTCCAGGCGCTCAATGATCGCTTCGCCGAGGTCACGCGGCGCTACGAGCGGCTGGCGACGGGTCCTTGGCCGTTGGCGGACATTCACTCGCTCGATCTGTTCCGGGCCGTTCGCAAGCATCTGGCCGACGCCGACGGCATCGAGGTCACGCCCGTGGGCGCGCCGGTCTGGATTCATGCCGACAGCCACTCGCTCGTCCTTGCGCTCGAATATCTGATCCGGGCAATCGCCAAGCACACGGCCACAGCCGCCTTCGATATCGGCGCCGAGATGCGCGACAAGTACGTCTACGTCGAGGTGGTTTGGGCCGGTGCGCCGGTCACCTCCTCGGTCATCGAGACCTGGCTCGCAGACCCGCTCAAGGGCTCGCTCGGCAACCGCACCGTCCGCCAGATCGTCGAGCGACACGGCAGCGAGCTGTGGAGCCAGGCGCTGCCGGAAGGACGCAACCGCCTCAGACTGCCGCTCAGGGCCACCGAGCGGCCACGCGCCCGGCAACGGCCCGACCGGGTTGCGCCGATGCCCGAGCTTTACGACTTCGACCTGTTCAATGTTTCAAGCGAGGTGGTCAAGGACACGCCGCTGCGCAAGCTCAATCTGGTGGTATTCGACACCGAGACCACCGGCCTCAGGCCCAACGAAGGCGATGAGCTGCTTTCGATCGGAGCGGTCCGCGTGGTTAATGGCCGCATCCTGACCGGAGAGACGTTCGAGCGGCTGATCAATCCGGGGCGCGATATTCCGGCCAGCACGACGCAAATTCACGGCATCACGGCGGACATGGTGCGCGACAAGCCACCGGCCCATGTGGTCTTACCGCAGTTCAAGTCCTTCGTCGGCGACTCCGTGCTCGTTGCCTACAACGCCGCCTTTGACATGAAGTTCCTCGAAATGAGGGCCGGTCAGGCCGGTGTCACGTTCGACAACCCCGTGCTCGATGCTCTGCTTTTGTCCGTGTATCTGCAGCAGGATGCGTCCGACTTCTCGCTGAGCGCCGCCGCCGATCGACTGGGCGTCGAGGTCATTGCCAGACACACCGCGCTGGGCGACGCTATGACCACGGCCGCAATCTTCGTGAAGCTCCTGGATCTCTTGAGCTCCCGGGGGATCGATACGCTCGGCCAGGCGGCCAGGATCTCGAGCCGGATGATGGAGCAGCGGCGCCAGCAGGCGCAACTGGGATGACCTCACGCTGCCGAGCCGCGCGGAGACGGAGCAGGAAACGCATTGGGGGAGACGGTCATGCCAAGGCGAGGATTGACCGGCGAGCGCCTGGTCGGGCTGTTCCTGTTTGGGCTCCTGCTGCTTTCGCCGCCGCTGATCGGCGCCTTCGACACTGCGAGCCTGGTCCGCGGCATCCCGGTGCTCTACCTCTATCTGTTCGTGGCCTGGGCGCTGCTGATCGGCCTCATGGCGCTGATCGTCGAGCGGCCGGACCCCGACGAGGAGACCGCCGAGGACGGCTCGGGTGCGGACACCGACCACCCCCCAACCGGCGATCGGGAGCCTGAGCGATGCTGAGCGGCTACACCATCGTCACGGTCTCCCTCCTCTATCTGTCGATCCTGTTTGCGGTCGCCTATTACGGGGACCGCCGCGCGGACCAGCGCCGGAGCATCATCGCCAGCCCCTACATCTTCGCCCTGTCGATCGCCGTCTACTGCACCGCATGGACCTTCTACGGCAGCGTCGGACGCGCCGCCGCCTCGGGCGTCAGCTTCCTGCCCATCTACCTCGGCCCGACGCTGACCTTCATCCTCGGCTGGTTCCTGATCCGCAAGATCATCCGAATCAGCAAGGTCAATCGCATTACGTCGATCGCCGACTTCGTCGCCTCCCGTTACGGCAAGAGCTCCTTCCTCGGTGGCCTCGTCACGGTCATCGCCGTGGTCGGCATCATGCCTTACATATCCCTGCAGCTGAAGGCGATCTCGACGAGCTTCGCCGTCCTCCAGCAGTACCCGGACATCGTAATGCCGGCAAAGCTTGGCTCGACGCCTGTGTTGCAGGACACCGCACTTTACGTCGCGCTGATCATGGCGGCTTTTGCCATCCTGTTCGGCACGCGGCATATCGACGCCAGCGAGCGGCACGAGGGCATGGTGGCGGCGATTGCCTTCGAGTCGGTGGTCAAGCTCATCGCTTTCCTCGCCGTCGGGCTGTTCGTTACCTACGGCATCTACGGCGGCTTTGGCGAGGTGTTCTCGCGCGCCGCCGCCACAACGGCCTTAGAAAGACTGTTCACGCTCCAAGCCGCAGGCGGCTATTCGAGTTGGATCTCGCTGACGCTCGTCTCGATGGCGGCCATTGTCGTGCTGCCGCGTCAGTTTCAGGTGCTCGTGGTGGAGAACGTTGACGAGCGCCACATCAAGAAGGCGATCTGGCTGTTCCCTCTCTATCTGCTACTCATCAACCTGTTCGTGCTGCCGATCGCCTTTGGCGGGCTGCTCCACTTTCCGAGCAATACCGTCGACGCCGACACCTTCGTGCTGACCGTGCCGATGGCCCAGCATTTCCAGGCCGTCGCATTGTTCGCATTCATCGGCGGGCTCTCCGCCGCAACTGGAATGATCATCGTCGAAACGATTGCGCTCGCCACCATGGTGTCGAACGACCTGGTGATGCCGGTCCTGCTGCGGGTCGGACGCCTGCACCTTTCCGAGCGCAAGGACATGACCGGCCTCCTACTCGCCATACGCCGCGGCGCCATCGTCTTCGTCATCCTGCTTGGCTACGTGTATGTCCGGCTGATCGGGGAATCCTATGCGCTGGTCTCGATCGGGCTCATGTCGTTCGTCGCGGCCGCGCAGTTCGCGCCCGCCATCCTCGGCGGCATCCTCTGGAAGGGAGCGACGCGAAGCGGGGCGCTGGCAGGTTTGAGCGCGGGATTCCTGGCGTGGATTTACACGCTGCTCTTGCCCTCGTTCGCCCGATCCGGGTGGATCTCCGAAAGCTTCGTGCAGGATGGCCCTTGGGGGCTCGCGTCCTTCAGTCCCTATGCGCTGTTGGGACTTTCCGGCCTCGATCCGATCGCGCACGCCCTGTTCTGGACGATGGTGCTCAATGTCGGGCTCTACGTCGCCGTGTCGCTGATGACGACGCAGACCATGATCGAGCGCAGCCAGGCCGTGCAGTTCGTCGACATCTTCAAGCAGACTTCCGAGGGCGCGCGCATCTGGCGTGGCAGCGCCACCATTGGCGACCTGCGCCGGCTCATGAACCGTTTTATCGGCGAGGCCCTGACCGACCAGTCGTTTCGCCGCTTCGAGCGCGAGAAGGCGCGCCGGCTCGACGATGCCCACGCGGCGGATGCCGGCATCGTGCACTACGCGGAACGCCAGCTCGCCGGCGCCATCGGCGCGGCCTCTGCCCGCATCATGATCGCCTCCGTGCTGCGCGAGGAGATGCACGACATCGACGAGGTCATGCAGATCCTCGACGAGGCTTCCCAGCTCGTCGTCTACAGCCGCCAGCTGGAGGAGAAATCCCAGCAGCTCGAGGCCGCGACGGGGGAGCTCAGGGCTGCAAATGAGCGGCTCAAGGAGCTCGACAAGATGAAGGACGACTTTGTCTCGACCATCAGCCACGAGTTCAGGACGCCGCTTACCTCGATCCGCTCCTTCAGCGAGATCGTGCACGACAATCCCGATATCTCCGTCGAGCAGCGTAACAGGTTCCTCGGCACGATCGTGCTGGAAACCGAGCGCCTGACACGGCTCGTCAACGACATTCTCGACCTCGCCAAGATGGAGGCTGGCGAGACCGACTGGCATCTGGCCGAGATCGAGCCGAAAGAGATGATCGCCAACGCTCTCGCCGCCACGGCCGGCCTGTTCGCAAAGAACCCGCGCATCAAGCTCGAGACCCAAGTCGCCGAGGGTCTGCCGAGAATTCTCGTCGACGCCGACCGCATCACGCAGGTGATCGTCAATCTGATCTCCAATGCGGTCAAGTTCTGCGACAAGAACAACGGCGTGATCACCCTCGCGGCGCGGGCGGACGCGGGCGCCCTCGTCTTCGGCGTGCGCGACAATGGCATCGGTATCGCCAAGGAGGATCACAAGAAGATCTTCGAGCGCTTCCGGCAAGCCGGCGACACGCTCATCGACAAGCCGCAGGGCACTGGCCTCGGGCTGCCGATCAGCGCGCACATCCTGAAGCGCTTCGGAGGCACGATCTGGGTCGAGAGCGAGCCCGGCAAAGGCGCCACCTTCTCCTTCCGCCTCCCGCCGGCTACCGCCTCGGCCAAGCTGCGCCTCAAGGCCGAGGCCAGGGCCGAAATCGCCTGATGGCGAGTTGCCGGGCGTTAGCGCTATAGCGGGCCATCGGCGAACTCTATTCTCAACATCGCACGCAGGTTGTCGATGGCGCGGAACGAGGCCACCAGATGCTTCTTCTCCCGTTGCGACAGGCGGGCCTCCGGAACAAAGTTGGTGAGCTTCAGCCCGGCCTTGAAGTCCTCCAGCTGCTGGCGCAACAGGAGGTGGGTGATGTGCTTGAGCGCGTCGGAGAGATTCTCGTGGTCGGCGTCGCTCAATGCACCGTTCCTCTTCAGTTCGTCAAGCCGGGCGAGGGTGGAGGTCGCTGCAATTCCGGCTCTGAGCGCAAGCAGCCGCGTGCCTTCCACGAGCGGCAGGGTGCCGCGGAGCTTCAGGTTCACCACGCCCTGACGATCCTCGCCGGCTCGCTCCTTGCGCAGGCTTCCAAACCATCCGAGTGCGACCGTGTGATCGGCCTCGATCGTAAACAGATGGCGGAGGAACTGCGGGTGCATTGGCAGCACCTCTGAGATTTGCGCGCGCAGCTCGCTCGACAGGGCGGCATCGCCGAAGGCATGGCGGAAATCGAAGAAGATGTCGCAGTTCAGCAGCATCTGCGGCTCGCGTCGCCGCATCCACATGTCGAGCTGCCGGCGCCACTCCGAGGCGGTCTTGCGCCAGACGGGATTGGAGGCCATGACGTTGCCGGTGCATAGTGAAAATCCGACCGCATCGAGCATGCGCGTCATGCGCAGGGCGAGCTCAAGAAAATAGGCGTCCGCGCGGGTGCGCTGACTGTCGATGCCGTCGGCCAGGATGAAGCCGTTGTCCTGATCGGGCGCCAGAAAGTTCTCGCCCCGCCCGCCCGATCCCATGATGATGAGGGAGAACGGCGCGGGAGGGTCGCCCCAACCGTCCTCTCGCATCGCCGCCTCGATCAGCCTCAGCACACGCCGATGGATGTCGTTGTTGATCTCGGTGAGCAGCGACTGCACCTCGGGCACCGGCACGCTGCTCTCCAACAGCGCGGTCGCCAGCTGAGCTTGCGCCTCTTTGATCCGCTTCAGGCCGTCGAGGCTCTCCTCATGAGTCAGCTGCTCGATGAGCGACATGGTCTGTTGCGACAGATAGGCGAGCGCCTCGTCGAGGCCGACCATGCCGATCATGACTCCGTCGCGATCGACGACCGGCACGTGCCGGAGCTTGCGCCGGCGCATCACGGCCACGGCCTGGAATAGATAATCGTCGGCCGCCACCGCCACGACGGGCGATGTCATCACAGACTCAACGTCGTGATCGGGCTCCACGCGCCAGGCGATCCGGCGCACGACGTCCTGCTCCGTCACGATCCCCTTTGGCCGGCCCGCTCCGTCGATGACGATAGCGCAGGACGCCGGCGTCTCCGTCATGCGGCTCACGACCTCGCCCACCGTCGTGCCCGACACGACGCGCACCGGCGGCGCTCGCATCTGGTCGCGCACGAGGCGCCGGAAAATCTCGGTCTGCGTGCTCAAGGGATGGCGTTCTCCGCTGCGGCCTATGCTTGCGGGAGAATTATCAAGCCGCTGGGGCCTCTGTAGCACGGCCATGGGCCCGGCGCGCAGCCAGAGCCGGGCCCCGCGCAGCGCAACCGGTGAGAGCCCGCAGGCCGTAGCGACGGCATTCAATGGCAGGGGCCACGCGCACATTGTGGGTTTGTTGAGGGCTCCGGACGCCGGCACCGAGCGCGCGTCGCGGTCGGTGAGGGGCCGGCATCCGGAACCCTCAACAGACGCGTCGCGTGGTAATCATTCTGCAGAAGATGTGATCCGGCGCAGCCATGGAGTCAATCGGTTGGCCGGAACCGAGCACATGCTGGTCCGTCTCTCAACCAAGGAGACAGACCATGGAAGACCATGCTCTTGCAACGACTGCTGCCGACACACCAGTGAAGCTGCCTCGAGTGCCGTGGAACAAGGGCAAGCTTGTCGGTGGGAAGCCGCCACTGCGGCCGAGCCACGTTTGGTTGATCAGGACGAAGCTGCAGACCGAGGGGAAGAAGAGAGACCTTGCGCTCTTCAATTTGGCGATCGACTGCAAGCTGCGTGGCTGCGATATGGTTGCCATTCGCGCTGAGCGGCTACACGACGGATCGAGCGACCATCCGGCAGAAGAAATCCGGCCGGCCAGTTCGGTTCGAGCTCACCGACCAGACATGGCAAGCGATAGACGAATACCTGCGGTTGACTGTCGCAAGCCTGGACAGTTCCTGTTCGCCGGACGCGGTGACAAGGGTGGGTTGACGATGCGGCAATACGCCCGACTGGTCCAGGAGTGGGTTGCCAGCATCGGGCTCGACCCGGCGAGGTTCGGCACGCACTCATTGCGACGAACGAAGGCGGTACTCATTTATCGCCGAACGGGAGATCTCAGAACGGTGCAACTCAGAACGGTGCAACTCTGCTCGGACATTCGAAGATCGAAAGCACCGTTTGATACCTCGGCATCGAGGTCGATGACGCGATCGAAATCGCCGAGAAGATCGATATCTGATCGCTGACGCGGTCACTCGAATTCCGGACATGGTCGGCGGCGCCAACTGCGTCGCCGCTCGCGTGCCGTTCGATGCCTCCTGATGGGATGTCTCCTCGCCGCAGAGTCATGGACTCGGGGTTGATCGTCACGACCGCGATGAGCGTTGCACGGTGCTCGGCCGGTCAAGAACAGGCCCTGCGGGTGACGACCGAAGGGACGGTCGTCCTTGAACGGGCCTTGCGCGCCGTGCTGGCGGGAACCGCACGGTCGGGTCGGGAGAAGCAATCCCGGCCGATCAGGAAAATTTGGCTTCGCCGGGCTCATGGCACGGTCCCGGCTCGCCGACCAAGGTCAGCAAAGCCGGAGAGGGAGTCTTCACACCCTATGCACCGGTGGTGCGTACGCCCGTGCCGGGCGCTGTCTGCAAGATGCTCCAACACAGAGAAAAAGTGATCGAACATGCCGTAGACGGCAGCGAATACAGCGGAGCGACAGCGATAGCAGAAAATCTGCTTCGGGACCGCGCGCAACGCCTAGACGACGGCGTAAGCACACGGTGTACACGCTCACTGGGTTGGACGACGTGGTAGAATGCCCTGGTTCTCAGATTGCAATCTCAATCACATACGTGTTCACACCTTCATCCCGCCCGGCTCGCCAATGAAATGAGTGAGTTGACCCCATTTCCAGGGTTTAGACCTACCACCACGATGGCTTGCATTACCGAATTCCGGTTCCGTTCCCGCCGCCAGCTTGGCGATGCCGGAGGCCGCGCGCGGCGGCGATCTTGTTGCGCAACTTGATCACGTCGCTGCAGCCGATGTCGCGCGCCTGGAACGCGCCGGCGCCAACCGCGGACTGATCCGTCACATCGCAGCCAATGGCGAGGACCCGCGCGCCCGCGTCGGCAAGGCGCTTGGCGATGGTCGAGGCCGCATCGCCGTTGCGGTCGATCAGTGCGACCTTGGCGCCGACGGCGGCGAGCCCTTCGGCGATGGCGGCGCCGGTCCCGCTGCCGGCGCCGGTCCCCGCGCATACCCTGCCGTCGAGCCCCAGCCAGTCGGCTGCCGAACGCGCCTGGGCCATCCTGCGCTCCCTGAGATGTGCGCCCCTTTCTCATGCAGGAACGACGCCGGCGATAATCAGCGCGGCGTAACCGCGGGCTCGAGGGTTGCCCGAAACCGCGGCCTCGGGCATGAGACGGTGCAGGGCTCCCGGCGGCGCCTCTGCGCCTCAGCGCGCGTCGTTCCGGGTCGCCGGAGCGGTCCATGCAACAGTTGTCTCTGATCGACGTCGCCCTTCTGCTGGCCGCCGCGGCGATCGCGGCACCGCTCGCCAAATGGCTGCGGATCGGCAAGGTGCTCGGATATCTGCTGGCCGGAGTGGTGCTCGGTCCGTTCGGCATCGGGCAGGTGTTCTCAAACTACGAGGCGCACGAGATCCTGCATTTTGCCGAGTTCGGCGTCGTGCTGCTGCTGTTCCTCATCGGGCTCGAGCTGAAGCCGCGGCGGCTCTGGTCGATGCGCGCCTCGATTTTCGGCCTCGGCGGGGCGCAGGTCGCCGGTACGGGCGCCGCGCTTGCCGTGCTCGCCATGGCAGCAGGCCTCGGCTTTTCGGGTGCCCTCTTCATCGGGCTCGCGCTGTCCCTGTCGTCGACCGCGTTCGCGCTGCAGGTGCTCGAGGAGAATGGCGAGCTCACCGCTCGGCACGGCCGCCTCGCGTTCTCAGTGCTGCTCTTTCAGGACATCGCGGCGATCCCGCTGATTGCGCTCGCACCGCTGTTCGCTGTGTCGGCGGCTGGAACCGCCCCGCGCATGGATCTCGGCGCCGCGGCCGTTGCGCTGGCGACAATCGGCGCGGTGATCGTCGTCGGCCGCTTCGTGCTCGACCATGCCTTCCGGGTGATTGCGCGGGCGCGAATCAAAGAGGCGATGACCGCTGCGGCGCTTCTGACCGTGGTCAGCGTCGCCATTGTCATGCAGTGGGCTGGCCTTTCGGCGTCGCTCGGCGGCTTCCTCGCGGGCGCGCTGCTCGCGGAGAGCTCCTATCGCCATCAGCTCGAGGCGGACCTGAAGCCATTCGAGGGCCTCCTGCTCGGCCTCTTCTTCATTGCCGTCGGCATGGCGCTGAACCTCGCGCTCGTCGTGTCTAAACCACTGACTATCCTCGCCGTGACCGTCGCCGTGCTGCTCGTGAAGGCGGTCGTGCTCTACCTGCTCGGCCTCTGGCAGAAACTCGAGCCCTGGGGGGCGCGCCGCCTCGCCCTGTCGATCAGCCAGGGCGGCGAGTTCGCCTTCGTGCTGCTGGCGGCAGGCGCGGCTGCGAGCGTGCTTTCACGCGGTAGCGCCGAGCTCCTTGCCGTGGTGGTGACGCTGACCATGGCCGCGACGCCGCTGCTGCTACTCCTCGACGATGTGCTCGGCAGGGAGGCGGTCAAGCCGCTCGCCGCTTTCGAGGCGCCTCCCGTTACGTCAGGCCACGTGATCATCGCCGGCTTCGGTCGGTTCGGTCAGATCGTCGCCCGCGTGCTGCGCGCCAAGCGGGTCGCGTTCACGGCGCTCGACATCAGCCCCGAGCAGATCGAGGTCGTGCGGCGGTTCGGCAGCAAGGTCTTCTACGGCGATGCGAGCGAGCGCCACATCCTAGAGGCGGCACAGGCTGACAAGGCCCGCGCCTTCGTGCTCGCGATCGACGACGTGGAGGCGTCCATCAGAACCGCCACAATCGTGCGCGAGCAGTATCCCACCCTCCCGGTCTATGCCCGGGCCCGTAACCGCAACCACGTGCATCGCCTGATGGATCTTGGCGTCACCGTGATCCGCCGCGAGGCGTTCCTGTCGGCCATCGACCTGACGCGCGAGGTGCTGCGCGGCCTCGGCTATTCCGAGCGCGACGTGCGCTTCGCGATCGACACGTTCGCCGAGCACGACGAGCGCCGGCTGGTCGACGACTACCGCCATTTCACCGACGTCGAGAAATTGCAGGAGCGCGCCCGCAGCGATACGGCAAACCTCGAGAAGCTGTTCGACGAGGATGCGCAGGAGCAGGCCAAGCGCGCCACGGCGCGGCCGAAGGAGCGGACGCAATGAGCCGGATCATCTGCGTCGGTCATGCTGCGCTCGACCGCATCTACCGCATCGACGCCTTTCCGCCGGAGCCGACCAAGGTCAGGGCGCTCGAGCATATCGAAAGCGGTGGTGGCATGGCGGCAAATGCGGCGGTGACCATCGCCAGGCTCGGCGGCAGGGCAGAGCTGTGGAGTCGCGTCGGCGAGGACGATGCGGGCGTGCGTATCCGCTTCGGGCTGAAGGCGGCGCGGGTCGATGCCCGCTACGTTCAGCAGTTCGAGGAGGGGCGCTCGTCGACCTCGGCGATTATCGTCGATCGTCGCGGCGAGCGGCTGATCGTCGGCCAGCGCGATGCCAACATGCCGTCGGGCACCCAAGGCCTGCCGCTCGAGCGCATCAAGGGTGCGGCGGCAGTGCTCTGCGACCTGCGCTGGCTCGAGGCGGTCAGGGTCGTGTTTGCGCGGGCGAGAGAGGAGGGTGTCCCGACCGTGCTCGATGCCGATCTCGGCGCGCGTGAGGCGCTCGGTGAAATTCTGCGCCTCGCGGACTATGCGATCTTCTCCGCGCCCGCGCTCCGCGATCTGGCTCCAGGCGCGGAGGTGAGCGCCCAGCTCGATCGCGTGCTGTCGTTCGGCACGCGCTATGTCGGTGTGACGCTGGGCGCGGACGGCTATCTGTGGCGCGATGGCGATGGCTCGGGCGAGCAGCCGGCGTTCGCCGTCGACGTCACCGATACGACCGGGGCCGGCGACGCTTTCCACGGCGCATTCACGCTCGCACTCGTCGAGGGCCGGCCACTCGCGGAGTGCGCGCGCCGGGCGAGCGCGGTCGCGGCGATGAAGTGCACGCGGCTCGGCTCGCGTGCCGGCCTGCCGACCCGCGCCGAGCTCGAGTCCTTCCTCGCGGTGCGGTCGGCTACCTGACCGGCTCGGTCCACCAGCTGTCGACATCGATTCCGGCGAGCGGCAGCGTCGCGGGGCTCTTCAGCTCGTGCTTGTGGGCGATCCAAACACGCGGCAGATGGAAGAGTGGAATGACGTAGTCGCCCGAGATCAGCACGCGGTCGAGCGCGCGCACGCTCGACACGAAATCTGCCTGCGTCCGGGCGGCAAGCAGCTCGCCGATGATGGCGTCGACGGCCGGCTCGCGAATGCCGGCATAGTTGAACGAGTTCGGCGTGTCGGCGGCGCGCGAGCCCCAACGGTTCAACTGCTCGTTACCGGGCGAGAGCGAGCTCAGCCAGTTGGCCTGGACCATGTCGAAGTCGAACGCCTTGATGCGCTGGGCGTACTGGGAGCTGTCGAGGGTGCGCAGCCGCATGGCGATGCCGACCTGCTCGAGGGCACGCGCGTAGCTGCCGACGAGCCGCTCCTGCGTGCGGGTCTGGGCGAGGAACTCAAGGCCGAGTTGCCGGCGCGTTGGCGTGTGCAGCATGCGCCCGTCGACGAGCGCGAAGCCTGCCTCCGCCAGGAGGGCGAGCGCCTTCTCCTGGCTCTCGCGGTTGCGGCCGGAGCCGCTGGTCCGTTCCAGGCGGTAGCTGCCGTCCATCACGTCCGCACGCACGCTGCCGGGGAACGGCGCCAGCAGCGCCCGCTCGCGCACGTCCGCCGGACGGCCGATGGAGGAGAGTTCGGAGCGCTCGAAGAAGCTCTGGGTGCGCTCGTAGAGGCCGTTGTAGAGGCTGCGGTTGAGCCATTCCGCATCGAACAGCAGGGCGAGCGCCTGGCGCACGCGCCTGTCGGCGAAGAGCTCGCGGCGGGAATTGAAGACGAGCGCCGACATGCCGGCCGGCAGCTGGATCGGAAGCTCGCGCTTGACGATGCGGCCGTTCTCGACGGCCGGGAAGCGGTAGGCCTGCGCCCAGCGGCCGGGATCGTCCTCGATCCTGAGATCGATGAGGCCCGATCGGAATGCCTCGAACAGCGTCGAGGTGTCACGGAAGTACTCGTAGCGGACCTCGTCGAAGTTGAAGCGGCCGCGGGCGGTCGCGAGGTCGCGAGCCCACCAGTCGGGATTGCGTCGATAGTGGATCGACCGGCCGGGGTCGACCCGGTCGATGACATAGGGGCCGGAGCCGACCGGGGGCTCGAGCGACGTGCGCTCGAATGTGTCAGCGGTGACGCGATGGCGGGGGAGCACGCGCATCAGGCCGAGGATCAACGGGATCTCGCGATCGCCGCCGACGGCGAACGAAAACTTGACCCCTCGCGGCGGTACGATCTCGACCTTGGTGACCTTGGCGTAATGCGAGCGCAGCGCCGGCCAGCTCTTCTCCTTCAGCAACGCATGCGAGAACACGACGTCCTCCGGCGCGATCGGCCGGCCGTCCGAGAAGCGTGCCTCGGGCCTCAAGTGGAACGTGATCGACGCGCGGTCATCGGGGGCGTCGATGCGCTCGGCGATGTGCCCATAGAGCGTGAACGGCTCGCTGTCCGACCGCGCCATCAGGCTCTCATAGACGTAGCCGAGCACTCCGGGTGGCGCGATCCCGCGGAATATCAGAGGGTTGAGGCTGTCGAAGGAACCGAGAACGCCGAGGGTCAACCGGCCGCCCTTGGGGGCCTCGGGGTTGACCGAGGGAAAGTGTGGAAACGACGGCGGAAGCGCCGGATCGCCATGCATCGCGATGGCGTGTGTCGGGCTCCCGGCGCAGGCCGGCGCGGCGACGGCGGCGAGCCCGGTCAAGGCTGCCGCTATGGTCCGTGCGAGCGTGTGAGTGGGCGGCGCGATGGCGATGGCTCCCGTGGGTGCGATACCGTGCTTTTGCGGGAATGGCGCACCGATGTCGATACGGCCCGGCAACGGCGTCCGAGTGGCACGATTGCAACGCTCGGCATGAGCGACAACGGGCTCTGGGGCGGCGGAGGACATGGCCACGGGATTGCCGCAATCCGGTCTCTACAGGGCTGGCCGTGAAACGGCGCGCTGGCCAGAGCCGAGGTGCGCCCGCGCGCCCGGTCGTCACATGTCGGCGCGCTGTGAAGTGTTCTATTGGGGACGGGCGGGTCGGACCTGCCGCGAGCGAAAGGCGGAGCAATCAATGGCAAAGTGTGCAGACGGCGCGGTTAGCGCGCGGCGTTGGGTGTTGGCGGCGAGTGTTGTCGCAGGTGTTGGCGTTGCCGCGTCGGGCGTGACGTTCGCCCAGCAGCCGAAGAAGCAGCCGGCGGCGCCCGCGGCAGCGGCGCCGGCCGCAGCCGCGCCCGCCAAGCAGAGCGCCTGGGTCAAGCTCTGCGAGAAGGCGCAGCTCGCCAGGCGGGGCGCCGACGGCAAGGAAGTGAAGGAGGAGAAGAACATCTGCCTCACCCATCACGAGCGCCTCGACGGCAATACGGGCATGGTGATGGTTTCGGCGGCGCTCCGCCAGATCGACGGCGTCGACAAGCAGCACCTCATGATCATGGTGCCGCTCGGCATGGCGATCCCGCCCGGCATCAAGGCGGCCGTCTACGACAAGGGCCAGTGGGAGAAGGCGCAAAAGAACGAGAAGTTCGACGAGAAGGCGCTGAAGCCCATGGACCTCAAGTACACGCTCTGCCATCCGGCCGGCTGCACCGCGGAGGTCGAGGCGCCGAAGGAATGGGTCGATCAGATGAAGACCGGGGGCGGCATCATGGTGCTCGCCATGAACGCAGCGGCTCAGCCGATCGCATTCCCGGTACCGCTCGACGGCTTCACGACGACGCATGCCGGCGCCCCTGTCGATCCCAACGTCTACGGCAAGGCGCGCGGCGAGCTGATGAAGCAGATCGCCCAGCGCCGCGAGGAGTTGATCAAGCAGATGCAGCAGCAGCAGCAACAGCCGCCGCAGGCTGCGCCGGCCAAGAAGCCCTGATTGGGTAAAGGCCGTCCGATCCGGAGATTCCGGACATCTTGAGCCGCCCGGAGCGCTCCGGGCGGCTTCTGCTTGGCCGGGCCTCTGGACCCGGTCGGCGCCCGTGGACAGGGCCGGGCGGACGGCTTATGCAGACGGTACGGCCCCATTGCCCTCCGCGCCCGCCCTCTCCGAGCTCACCCGATGCCAACACCCATTCTGATGCCTGCGCTCTCCCCGACGATGGAGGAGGGCAAGCTCGCCAAGTGGCTCGTCAAGGAGGGCGACACGGTCAAGTCCGGCATGGTCATCGCCGAGATCGAGACCGACAAGGCGACCATGGAGGTCGAGGCGGTGGACGAGGGCACGGTCGGCCGGATCCTCATCGCCGCCGGTACCGAGAAGGTGAAGGTCAACACGCCGATCGCCGTGCTGCTGGCGGAAGGCGAGAGCGCGAGCGCGATCGCGGCGGGGCCTGCGGCGCCGCCGCCTGCACCAAAGCCCGCCGCCGCGCCCGGACCCGCGCCGGCTCCCGCACTGGCGGCCGCGCCGAGGCCGAACGCTGCCGTCGCGCCGCCGCCGATGGCGACGCCGAAGTCGGCGGCGCCTGCGCTCGCCGGCAGCCGCATGAGCGTCTCCCCGCTCGCCCGCCGCCTCGCCAAGGAGGGCGGCATCGACCTCGCGAAGGTGCAGGGCAGCGGACCGCACGGCCGCATCGTCAAGCGCGACATCGAGAGTGCGGCCCGCTCCGGCGGCGCACGCGCGGGCTCGACCTCGGTCGCAACGACCAGCGCGGGCCTGATGCCGACTGCCGCCAACATGCCGGCGATCGCGGCGATGCCCGACGACAAGATCCTCGCGCTCTACGAGAAGGGCACCTACGAGGTCATTCCCCACGACGGCATGCGCCGGATCATCGCCCAGCGCCTGACGCAGTCGAAGCAGACGGTGCCGCACTTCTATCTCTCGCTCGACTGCCGGCTCGACGGCCTCCTCGCCGCGCGCGAGCGCATCAACGCCGCCGCACCGAAGAGCGGGCCGCGCGCCTACAAGCTCTCGGTCAACGACTTCATCATCAAGGCGCTGGCGCTCGCGCTGCAGAGGGCGCCGGCCGCCAACGCCACCTGGACGGAAGGCGGCATGCTGCGCCACCGCCATTCCGATGTCGGCGTCGCGGTCGCGGTCGAGGGCGGCCTCTTCACGCCCGTCATCCGCCACGCCGAGTTGAAGACCCTGGGCGAGATCTCGAACGAGATGAAGGACCTCGCCGAGCGGGCGAGGAAACGCCGCCTCGCTCCAAACGAGTACCAGGGCGGCACCACCTCGATCTCCAACCTCGGGATGTTCGGGATCAAGAGCTTCGATGCGGTGATCAACCCACCGCACGGAACCATCCTGGCGGTCGGGGCGGGCGAGAAGCGCGCGATCGTCACGGGCGACCGGATCGAGGCGGCGACGATGATGAGCTGCACGCTCTCGTGCGACCACCGCGTGGTCGACGGCGCGGCCGGCGCCGAGCTCCTCAACGCCTTCAAGCTGCTGATCGAGGACCCGGTCAGGATGCTGGTGTAGGGGGCCGCTCGGCGGTCTCGCCCCAGTGTGTTACCCTGCCGGCCTCGCTCCGTACCGGGCTTCGCCCATGAACCTCCACGTCAAGCTCGCACCCGAGCAGCAGCTCACGATCCGGGAGTTCCTGGCCTTTGCGGCCGGGCGTCCGAAGGGCGAGCGCTGGGAGCTGATCGAGGGGGTGGCCGTCATGAATCCAGCGCCGGTCGGGCTGCATCAGCTCGTCACTGCGAACATCGTCTCCAGCCTGCTGGTCCACAAGTCGAGGACGGGTGCGACCTGGATTGCCCTGCTGGGAATCGGCACACGCGTACCTGCTTCACCCCGCAGCCTGCCGCAGCCCGATGTCTACGTTCAAGAAGGAGCGGTGGGCGAGGAGCCGGTCACCGACGACGCGCTCGTCATCATCGAGGTGCTTTCCAAGAGCAACACCAAGGCCGATCAGGCGTGGCGGCGCAAGGTCTACGCCAGCGTACCGAACTGCCGGCACTTCGTGACGGTATCGTTGAAGGCCGCCGATGTCACCGCGTTCGATCGTGCCTCGGGCTGGAAGCCGCGGCGCATCGAGGGGCTTGCCGGTCGCCTTGAGCTCGACGCCCTCGGCGTCGCCCTGCCCCTCGCCGACATCTACCGCTGGACGCCGATCGGCGCGCCGAAACCTGTCCGCAAGCCGCGTCGCTGACGCCGCGGCCTCGCCTCGTCATGCCTGCCGCCGCGCCGCCGCCCACTCCTTGAACGCGACGACCTCGCCGTTCGCCGTCGCCGCCGGCGAGGCAAGCTCCACGAACAGCGGCGCGAGGTCGGCGGGCGTCGCGAGCCCCATCGGATCCTCGCCGGGGAACGCCTTGGCGCGCATCGCGGTGCGGATCGGGCCGGGGTTGATCAGGTTGGCGCGCACGCTCGTCGTCTCGATCTCGTGTGCATAGGTCTTGACCAGCGCCTCCAGCGCCGCCTTCGACACCGCATAGGGGCCCCAGTAGGCGTTCCGCGCCGCCGAGGCGCCCGACGACACGAAGATCGCGCGCCCTGCGTCCGAGCGGCGCAGCAGCGGGTCGCAGGTGCGGATCAGCCGCCAGTTGGAGTTGACGTTGATGTCCATCACCTCCGCCCAGGCGTCGTTGGTAATGTGGGCGAGGGGTGAAAGCGGCCCGAGCACGCCCGCATTGCCGACGAGGATGTCGAGCTTGCCCCAGCGCTGGAAGATGGTCGGGCCGATGCCGTCGACCTTTTCGGCGTGCTTGAGGTTGAGCGTGAGCAGCGTGGCGTTGCCGCCGGCCGAGCGGATCTCGTCGTCGACCTCCTCGAGGGCGCCGGCGGTGCGGGCCGAGATGATGACGTGTGCGCCGGCGCCGGCGAGAGCTAACGCCGCTGCTCGCCCGATGCCGCGGGAAGCTCCGGTGACGAGCGCGAGGCGGCCGGCAAGTGGGGGAGGGGGCATTGGGCGTTCCGACGGGTGTCCGCGATGCTTGGCCCCGGCGTCGATCGATCGCAAGGAAATTCGCATGGTGAGCCATCGTCCAGCGGCGGGAAAGGTGACGGCGGGGATTTGGATTGCTCTGCTTCGTCAGATGCCTGTCCGACCCTGACGCGAGTTCACGCGCACGCTCCGTCCGCTCGCCGCAGCCTGTGGATTCCTGGTGAAAGGCGTGGCGGCCACATTGCGCGCTGGATGTCGGGCCTGAAAGCTGCCCGGGAGTGATTCTCCGATTCGAGAGCGGTCCGTGGCGCGCATGAGCAAGTCGAAGGCAGCGAACCAGCGAGGGGGGCAGCAGCGGCCCGAGCGCGCGCGCGACCCAGTGCGCAACGCGCTGGTGGTGATCTCGATGACGGTCGTGACGATGGCGTTCGGCATCGGGCTCTATTTGCAGTTCGGCATGGCGTTCTGGCTCGCGGTGGTCGCCGCGCTCGCGGTCTACCTCGGGCTCATCTCGGCGCACGTGCTGATCCGCCGCGCCGAGACGATGCAGGCGTTGCGCCGCGAGATCGCCGAGCTGCGGCATCGGCTCGCCGAGGCCGAGGCGGCGGCGGCGCAGGTTCCGGCCCCGCACTTCGGCGAGCCCGCGCCCGCGCCGGTTCGCGATGACGCCGCTCCTGCAATACCGCGGCACGCGGCGCACGCCGAGCGGGAGGCCGCACGCGCGCCGGCGGCCCCGGCGCACCATGCTCGGCTTCGGGAGCCGGCGCTGGAGACCCGCGGGGCTGCGCCGCCCGGCCTGCAGCCGGTCGGGCGGATGTTCGACGAGCTCGACGTTCCGGCACCGCGTGGCGGGGACCGCGCTCAGCCGGCGCTCGGACTGCCCGCGACCGCCGCACCTCCTGCTGCCGTCATTGCCGCCGCCGCGGGCGACGACTCGATGCACCGCTACTGGGGCTTCCGCCCCGCTGCCGAGGCCGCGCCGCTGCCGGAGATCGTCGCGCGCCCCACCGTCGCCAAGCCGCCGCCGCCGTCGGCCGCAGCCGAGCCGCCGCCTCGGTCTCTCGACATCCTGGCCGAGCTCGGCTCGGCGTCGGTGATCGCCAGCACCGCGCCGGCGACCTCCGAGGCGGAGGCATCGCAACCGGCCTTGAGCCTGGCCGAGGCCGAGGCCGATGCCGATGACGACCACATCAAGGGCGTGATCCGCCAGCTCGCCGCCGACATCAATGCCGGCCGCCGCGGCCTGTCGCCGCCCTTGCCGGTGACGCTGGCGTCGGAGCCGGCGACGGCCGTCGACACGGCCGCGCCGGCGATCGATCCCTCGGTCGAGGCGCTGCGCGCGGCGGCTCGATCGATGCGCACGGCCGCTGACCAGATGGCCGATTCCGTGCTTGCGCAGGCGGCGGCACCGCAAGGCGGGCAGCAGCAGCGCCTCGCCGAGATCTCGCAGGCGCTCGCCTCGCAGAGTCTGGACGTGTTGCTGGAACCGATCCTCGGTCTCGGCGACCAGCGCGCCGAGCACTACGAGGTGACCGTGCGGTTGCGCCTTGCGACGGGTGAGGCGCTCGAGGCGGTCGAGGTCACCGAGACCTGCAAGGGCAGCGGGCTCATGCCGTTGCTCGATGCGCTGCGCGTCGAGCGGACCGCGCGGGTCGCCCGCAAGATGGAGGAGCGGCAGAAGCCCGGCAGCGTCATGTCGCAGCTCTCGGCGGAGTCGCTTGCGAGCGATCAGTTCCTCAACGAGTTCGCCGACACCTACCGGGTGATGGATACCGCGACCGAGCGCCTGGTGCTGTCGTTCACCCAGGCTGACATCCGCGTGGTCAACGAGATGCAGTGGGTGACGCTGAAGGATATGGCCGACCTCGGCTTTCGTTTCGCCATCGAAGCGGTGACCGATCTCGACATGGACTTCGAGCAGCTGGCGGAATCGGGCTTCGCGTTCGTCAAGCTCGATGCGCGCGTGTTCCTCGAAGGGCTCGCGACGGCGAGCGGCCGGGTGCCGCCGGGCGACCTTTGCCGGCATTTCGCCGGGCTCGGCTTCACGCTGATCGTCGGCCACATCGACGACGAGCGCCAGCTAGCCGAGGTGGTCGGCTTCGGCGCCGTGCTCGGCCAGGGCCGCTTGTTCGGTGCGCCACGCCCCGTCCGTGCCGACATTGTCGCATCCCGCCGCCTCGTTGCGGCTTGATCTGGCAGGGGCCCGCCGTTACTGCACGTTCCCATGCCAAAGTCTCCCGCGATCCCGATCCTGCCTTCGATCTCATCGCTCGCCGAAAGCTGCGATGCCTGGATCTCCGACATCTGGGGGGTGCTGCACAATGGCCTTGCGGCGTTTCCCGCGGCGGTCGATGCCTGCCGGGCCTTTCGCAACCGAGGCGGTATCATCGTGCTTCTCTCGAATGCGCCACGGCCCGCAATCTCGGTGATGGCGCAGCTCGACGGGCTCGGCGTGCCGCGCGGCGCCTACGACGGCATCGTCACTTCCGGCGACCTGACCCGGCGGTTGATCGGCGGGGAGGGCGCCCAGCGCATCTTCCACATCGGGCCCGAGCGGGACCGGTCGATCTTCGACGGGCTCGAGGCTGGTCTCGTCGGCGAAGCCGACTGCGCTCTCGTCGTCTGCTCCGGGCTGTGGAACGACGACACCGAGACAGCCGAGGACTACCGAGCGCTGCTGTCCCGGTTGGCTGGCCGGGGCCTGCCGATGCTGTGCGGCAATCCCGATATCGTCGTCGAGCGCGGGCCGAAGCTCGTCTATTGCGCCGGCGCGCTCGCCGAGCTCTACGAAGCGCTCGGCGGCAAGGTCGTCTACGCGGGCAAGCCGCACCTTCCCGCCTACGCGATGGCGTTCGAGGCGATCGATGCCGCGAAGGGCCGTCCGGTTCCGCGCGCGCGCATCCTCGCGATCGGCGATGGATTGAAGACCGACATCAAGGGGGCCGCCGCCGCCGGCATCCGCTCGGTATTCATCGCGAGCGCGCTGCATGTCGAGGGTGTGCTCGACGACGCGGCGCTGGCAACGTTGTTCGATCGCCACCCGACGCCGCCGATCGCCGCGCAAGGCGCGCTCGTCTGGTAGATCGGGCTCAGCGGGCGACCGGCGGGCCCTCGCCCGGCGCACCCGGCGGACGCTTCTTCTTCTCGCCCGAGGCTTCCGCGCTCCGACCGCGGCCGTCCGCATGCGGCGGCGGACCCCGGCGTTGCGGCTGTGCCGTGGCCGGACCTGTTGATGACGGGCCCGCCAACTGGCGTGGGGGCGGCTGTGGCGAGGGCGAGGCCGCGATCGGCGGAGGCCGATTGAAGGTGGACGGCGGCGAAGGAACACTTGGCGCTCCCGTGGGCGATGCTATCCGCGGGGCGATCGGTGGCGGCGCACCAGCACTGCGCGCGCCGAAGGCGGGCCGGCCGTCACCGAAGTGGCGGCTAACGCTGCGGCGTTCCTCGCGCGCCGCATCGGGGAAGCGGCCGCGCCACGTCCCGCTGGGTTGCGTCACCGGCGGCAGGACAGGAGAAGCAGGCGCCGCCTGCAATGTGGGTCGATAGACCGTCACCAGGCTGCGATCGCCGCGGCTGATCCCATGATCGCGGGGCGAATGGCCGGGCGCAATGCGCGCGAACGGGACCGGCCGCGCCGTCCGCTGCTCGAGCAGGCGCGGGTCGATGCCGCGATTGAAAATGCGGCGATCGACGATGCGATAATCAGTCACGATGCGCGTGGAGCGCAGATGGTGGTGGTTGCGCGACACCGGCACGGCGTACCGGTAAAGGCCGGGCACCACGAGATAGCGCGGTGGCACGAACACCCAGTAGGGCGCGAACCGCGGCGCATCGTAGATGTCCGCGCGATAGCTGAGCGCGACGCCATCCCAAGTTGCCTCCGGCGGCAGCGGCGCCCAGCCGACGTAGTCCTCGCCGTCGCGCCAGGCGACCCAGGCGGGCGCCCACTCGCTGCCGGGTATCCAGATCCACCCTTCGCGCTCGTCGCGCAGCCAGCGGCCGTAGTGATAGACCGCCCAGCCGAACGGCTCGTCGGAGACCCAGTACCAGCCGTGCTCCTCGGTCGCGACCCAGTGGCCGCGCGAGTAGGGCCGCCAATCCTCGTCGTCGGCCGCGGCCTCGGGCGCCCAGACATAGCCGTGGTCGGGATGCGCGATCCAGCGGCCGTGCGGCTCCAGCGCCTCGTAGAACTCGCCGTAGTCGCGCACCGGCTCGCCGGGCGGCGACTGCGCCGTCGCCGGCTGCAGCGTGCCGATCAGCGCCATGAGCAGGACCGCGATGCCGCGCGCGATCGCGCCAGGAGCAATCGAATGTCGGAGCATGCGCGTGCCTCGCTGCCGGGAGGTGGCCATGATTGCCAGCGCATGCCAGAGGGCGGCTGAACGAGGCCTGAATGGCCGGCGCCCCGCTCAGTACCAGACGCCCGGGAAGCGGTGCCGCGGCCGCATGGCGATCGGGCCGACGCCGACCATGGTGACCATCGGCGCCTCGGCGATGACGAGCGGGGGCAGGGTGGGGTCGGCCGCCAGGTCGAGCAGGCGGGTGATGCGTTCTTGTGTCGAGGGGTGCGAGCGCAGCAGCGAGGGCTGCGGGATGCGCCGCCCCGGCACTGGGAGCACGAGGTCCTCCCAGAAGTGGCCGGTGTGCCGCTCGAGCCGGTTGAGCGCCGAGGCGAGCCCGCGCGGGTCCCCGGTCAGGATCGCGGCGCCATGGTCGGCCGTATACTCTCGGGTCCGCGAGAGCGCGAGCTGCAGCAGGCTCGTGATGGTCGGCGCGAGGTAGAGCAGCGCGACGGCCGACCACGGGACGGCCTGATCGCCGGTCAGCAGGCCCAAGAGGTTGAGGGCGAGGAGGAAGATCGCGACGAAGGGCAATGCCTGGGCGAGCCGGCTCATCGTATCGGCGAGCCCGAGCACGGCGAGGTCCTTGTTGCGGATGTGGCTGATCTCGTGCGCGAGCACGCCGGCGATCTCGCGCAGCGACAGGCGGCGCAGCAGCCCTTCGGTGACCGCGATCGTGGAGCGCTGCGGCTCGCCGGCTGCGAACGCGTTGATGGTCAGGCTCGGGACGACATAGAGGCGCGGGGCCTTGGCGAGGCCGGCGCGCCCGGCGAGCTCGTCGACGACCTGGATGAGCGCCCCTCCCGTGCGCGGGTCGACGGGCACGGCCCGGTACATCCGCATCACCGCCTCGGGCGAGACGCGCGGGCCGAGCAGGAGCAGCAGGCCGACTATCAGCACGGTCAAGGGCACGCCGGGCGCGCCCCAGATCAGCCAGCTCGCCAGGCCGATGACGGCGCCGATGCCGGAGAGCAGCAGCACGGTATGAATGAAATTGCGCCGCTCGTGCTCGCGCTCGGCTCTCGGATCGATGGTCGGGATCACGGCACCTCGTGCTCCTTCGTGGCGACCGCAGCCGGGACTATCGGAGTAAATTGTGGTCGACCCGCGACGCAGGTCGACGGCAGGGCGCTCGGCCGGCGTCAATCAGAAATGCGTGAGCAGCGCCGGGTCGCTGCGCGCCCCGTTGACCGCCTGTACGGCGGCCTTGGCCGCCGGGACGATCTCGTTGGCCTTGTTGACCACGACGAACTTGATCTCGAGGCCCTGGCGGATGAACGCGTCGGACTTCATGTGGCGCAGCAACTCGAGGAACGGCGACCAGAACCCTCGGATGTTCGCAACCACGATCGGCTTGTTGTGACGGCCGAGCTGCGACCAGGTCAGTTGCTCGACGAGCTCCTCGAGCGTGCCGATCCCGCCCGGCAGTGCGACGAACGCATCCGAGCGCTGGAACATCAGCATCTTGCGCTGGTGCATGTCGTCGGTGACGATCAGCTCGTTCACTTCGCGAAGCATCTTCTCCTTGCTGGAGAGGAATGCCGGAATGATGCCGGTGACACGGCCGCCGTGCTTCAAGGTCGCGCGGGCAACCTCGCCCATCAGGCCGAGGCTGCCGCCGCCATAGACGAGGCCGATGTCGGATTTGGCCAGGGTGCGCCCGAGCGTCCGCGCCGCATTGGCGTAGGCGGCATCGCTGCCTTTGCCGGAGCCGCAATACACGCAGATGTTGGTCAGGGCTCCTCGTGCCGGCGTATTTGTTTCGTTCTTCTTTTGCATTCGTCGAGCCTACTCCGGAAATCCCCGTGACGGAAACAATGCACGCGACGCCTTGCAATTCGGTTGCGGCGCAGACCTTTGCCTAGGAAGCCTCGGGGGCATTATTGGGACGCGGCGTCAAGCCGTACCGCAGCGCCGTTAACTCTGGTTCATCCAGCGCCGTCACTCTTGTACGCAAGTCTTGGCAGGAGCATAAAGTTTTGATTAGGGTTTACGCCAGCAGAGCCGGTGAGGGCACGGCCATCCTCGCCCCGCGCGCCAGTGGCGGCGGGGATCGGCGGTTTGGGGCCATTGGGGTTGGAGGCAGCGAAAATGGTGATCAACCGCGTGATCGCGGTCGGGCTTGCGGCATTGGCCGCGGTCGCGACTGCCGGGGCCCTCGATGCGGCTGTCGGTCCGGAAAGCGCTACGGTGCGGTTCGCTCAGACGAGCGAGGAGGCGCAACGCCGTCGGGCCGAGGATCTCGCCAAGGCCGCGAGCGACGCCTTCGATCGGGTGGCGCCGAGGCCGGATCCGGTGCGGATCGCCCAGTCACAGCCGAAACCCGCGACAGGGGTAACGGCGACAGACGAAAGCTTCCTCGCGCCGTTGCTCGGCTGGCTCGAGCAGTCCGCGCGCGACTACCAGGGCTCCGTCATCCGCCGGCTTTCCCAAAACGGGAAACCAGGCAAGGCGCCCGCGTCGAAGTCTGAGAGAGTTGCCCAACAGCCGAGCGCGACAGCGCCTGCACAGGTTCCAGTGCCACCTGCCCCGACCGCGCCGGCCGCGTCGGTGCCCAAGGCGTCCGAGCGGCCCGCCGTGGTCGCCCAGCAGCCGCGGCCCGATCAGGCGCAGATTCAGCCGGTTCCCGGCGGCGCACCGATGGCGTCCGAGGTGACGCTCTTCGAGCGGCTCGGCGAGTGGCTCCGCCTGTCCAACCTGGACTACCAGGCGAGCGTGATCGGCCGGCTGAACGAGCCGACGCCCGAGAGCGTCGCCGCCGAGGTTGCCGCCAAGAAGGCCCTCGACGACGCCTTCGTCCGCAAGCTCGCCGAGGACAAGCGTATCGCCGAGACGCGATCTGCGGACGACGCCAGAAAGTCAGCCGATGCGAAGAAGTCGGCCGATGACGCGGCCGCCAAACGGGTCGCAGACGCCAAAAAGTCGGCCGAGGACGCTGCAAGGAAGGCGGCGGAGGCCCGCGCGGCCGAGGAGAAGAAGCTCGCCGACGCGAAGGCCGCTGCCGAAAAGAAAGCTGCTGCCGACAAGAAGGCTGCGGAGGAGGCCGCTGCCAAGGCCGCGGCGGATAAGAAAGCTGCCGAAGACGCGGCAAAGCGCGTGGCCGATGCAAAGGCTGCTGCCGACAAGAAGGCTGCG
>Ga0114938_1000605_pt1 | contig 26321 bp, 26 predicted proteins | sample AshMeaBigSpring_FD_88675 | JGI IMG/M metagenome (GOLD analysis project Ga0114938, IMG submission 88675) | Groundwater microbial communities from Big Spring, Nevada to study Microbial Dark Matter (Phase II) - Ash Meadows Big Spring | ecosystem: Environmental > Aquatic > Deep subsurface >... | reverse complement strand
GGACGAACCCGGCGAGATCAAACGCTTCATGCCGTCCGCCCATACGGTCCCTGCACGCCTCGACGCACCCGGTTATGATCCGGAGGAAGGAGCGCTGAAGTTCCAACTCCGCTATCCGGAGTTTTCCGACATCGACGCCGCCGACATCCTCATCGTTCCGGGCGAGGAAGAGGAAGAATCCGAACCACCGGTCGCCATGGCGGCTCGCGTGTACAGCCTCGAAACCGCCTCCGAGGAAACGCCCGCCCCATGGCAACCCGGCAATCCCGTTGTACCGGAACACATCATCTGGGCCTATCGCTTCCTCCATGCGGGTGATGACTTCGCCGAGGAACTGCTCAACGGCTACCTGCGCGGCGGCCATCAGATCGCTACTGGTGATTTCCTGAGGGATCTCAGCACCTCGGTTGCCTGGGGCAACATCTACACCCACGAGGACAACATCCGGACCATCTCCATCGAGGAGGACATCAATCCCATCCACGCCGCCCGCCTGCTCTTCGAAGGACTCAAGGAAATGTACCTCCATGACGAGGTGGCCGACGACTTCGTGTGGGCCGATCCCATGGACGAGGTCGCGGCATTTCAGGCAGCTGTCGCCGTCGCCGTCGCGAAAACCCAGATCACTGCCATCGCCGCCACCGAGCTGTATCTCTCCGGCCTCGGCATCGTCAACGAGGGGCTGGACTGGATCATCGTTGTCAATGATGTGGCCGAAGGGCACTGGGAGTCACTTGCGGCCGCACTGCCAGGCGTTTCTGCGGGTCTGGTAAAAGCCGGTGGCCATTTTGCGATTGTCACAACCGCCGGGCGACAACTCGACAGACTCGACAAAGACGGCTTTCTCGCCCTGCGTGAGTTCGGCATCGAGGGCAATCTCGCCAGCGCTGGGACCGTTTTCGATGAATACGGATACTCCGAGTTCCTGCGAAAGGCATTCACTTCGCCATCCGGACGGGTGGCGGTTCCTGAGAAACATGGAGGATTGAGGAAGGCAATGGAGCAGATTTCTCCACGTCCGAGTTCAATCCACGAAGCACACCATGATTTTCCTTGGGTGCAGAAGGAATGGTTCGCAAAACATGGCATCGATGTGAATGATCCAGCCTACGGTCGTTGGATTAAGAACGAAGAACATCGTAGCTGGCACGGATGGCGGGGTGGAGAGTTCAATGCATGGTGGCGGGCGGTCGAAGAGTCCGAGAGGGAAATTATTGATCAAGGAGGTGAGGCTTATACCAAGCAGCAGATTATTCAAAAGCTTGTCGAATGCAGGCAACAATTCCCTGATACACCATGAATCTCTACAAAATCGAGTCTTGGGCAGTTGGATATACCAAATACCCATGGGTGGCTGGGTGGGGGCCGCTAGAGCAGATGCCATTTTTCGACACATTTCCTCCTGTTACACAAAAATCAAAAATTGAATTCTGGGAGATGAATCCGAGACCCCCTGGTCTCATTATCGATCCTGGGGGACGAGTCTGGTCCGATGTCATGGGATGCGGGGGGGGGCCGCCATCGTTCTTCGTAGGCGAACGAATTGTGAATGATCTGCAAGCCGAGGGGATTCCAAGCCTGCGGGCGACAGAAATGCCCATTGCAAAGAATCTGTCTAAAGCTCTCAAAAATATTCCGGCCCCGAAGTATTACGTACTGGAGGCGGAACCGGGTATCAGATTGGCATACTCGGCTATGGGCCTTCAGTTGGATCCGTCTGGCAAACCGATTCTTGTGCCGGGAGCCAAGTTTCCCGAAGCGATCTATGACCTGAAAACATGGAATGGCGCGGACCTCATGGGCAAACTGGCCGTATTCGATTCTACAATCGATTTGCTTTGCACTGACCGGGTGAAAAATCTTGCTGAACGGAATGGTTGGACAAACATCGAATTCAAACCGGTCAAAGTGAGGTGATCGATCATTCGAAACGCTCTCTGACAACACCACTCCCTTAGTTCTTCCGCAACGCAATCATGGCCAAAATCATCCAAACAAATCCCTACGGGAAGCTCAACGAAGACGAACTCAGACAGTTCGAAGATGTCTTGGGGACAACGCTTCCGGAGGATTACAGGGAGTTCCTTTTAGAACACAACGGGCCATTCATTGAAGACTCGTTCTTCGATGGAAAAGAGATCGATTTCTCCACTTTCAGCGATGATCCCTTCTTTGGGATCACTAAACTCTGCGAACGAAATCTCGATAGCGAACGCCTAGGCAACGAAGGGTATCTTCCGGACGGATGTCTGGCCATCATCGGGGACGGCTGCGGCAACTACGCCTGCATCGGTCTTAATGGCAATTACCGAGGCAAGATCTACTATTTCGATCATGAGGTGAATCCACATGGCGACATCAGCGAGATGAACCTCCTCGCAGATACGTTCGCGGATTTCTGGAACGGATTGGAAGAAGATGTTGAGAATTGATTTTAATGACCCGGCCTACGGTCGCTGGATCAAGAATGAAGAACATCGTGGCTTGCATGGTTGGCGGGGTGGAGAGTTTAATGCGTGGTGGAACGAATGGATCGCTCGTGAACCAGATGTCAAGGTAGTGTCCAGAATTTTTCGCACTTTGGTTGGTCGGTGTTTGGGAATGTTGTGTTTGGTTTGTGTTGTTCTACTCGGGAGGCCGGGCGGAGGCAGCTTGGTCGAGAATGGGCCCTTTGGCTGCTCGTCGGAGACCAAGATGCCGCAGCCCGGCCGGGCAAGCGTCCTCAGCCCGCCGCCACGGCATGGTTCCGTTCAAGTTCATGTTGCCGGAGTCGCTCCATGTCCATGTAGCGGCGGCTGCCCCACTGGCTGCCCGCCATGTGCCGCAGGCGCGCCGCAGCCAGCATCAACGCGCTCTGACCATCGGGAAACGCTCCCACAACCCTAGTTCGCCTCCTGATCTCCCGCATCATCCTTTCCAGCGGATTGTTGGTCCGAAGGTTCCGCCAGTGCTCGCGCGGGTAGTTCATGTAGGTAAGCGTCTCTTCAATGGTCGCGCGCACCTGCTCGGCTGCTTTCGGCAATTTCATCTCCATGAGCTTGGCAACCACGTCCGTCGCCTTGGCCCGCGCCGCCTCCAGATCCTCCTGGGCGTGGATCGCCTTGAGCATCGCCGCCACCTTCTTGACCTTCGTGCTCGGAACCTCGTTCCACGTGTCTCGGTAGAAATGAACCGTGCACCATTGCCAGTCCGCCTCCGGGTAGTGCCCGGCCACGGCTTCAACCAGTCCCAAACACTTGTCGCTGACCACCAGGCGCACGCCTTTCAGCCCGCGCTCCTTGAGATGCCGCAGGAACTTCTCCCAGCCGCTTTTGTCCTCTTTCGGGCCTTCCGCCACGCCGAGCACTTCCCGGAATCCCTCGGCATTGACTCCGATGGCCACCAATACACTGACGTTTTTCACCTCTCCGCCCCACGTGCGTTTTAGCACAATCCCGTCCAGATAGACATACGGATGCCAGCCTTCGATGGGCCGGTTGCGCCACTCCTCGATGCGTCCATACACCTTCTTGTTGAGCTCGCTAACCGTCGAGGGGCTCACCCGCGTGCCCCACAGCGCCTCGGTGATGTCCTCCACACGCCGCACGCTCACCCCGGCCAAATACATTTCCATCAACGCCTCTTCAACGCTGCTCTCACGGCGCTTGTAGCGCTCGATGATCTGCGTCTCAAACGGCAGGCTGCGCAGCTTGGGAACCTTCAGCGTGACCTCGCCGGCCTTGGTGTGCAGCTTGCGCTCGTAGTGTCCGGCGCGGGTGTCCAGTCGCTCCACGCTGCGCTCGTAGCGGCCCGCGCCGCACAAGCCCGCCGCTTCCGCGTCCAAAAGCCCGTTGAGCGTCTCCTCGACGCTTTCGCGCACCTTCCGGCTCAGCAGGTTCTCAACTTCCGCCTCGTCAATGCGGATGATCCGCCCGGAGTTCCCGGGCACGGTCTGTTCTTTTTCACTCATCATTTTCTTCAGGTTGCTCCCTACCACCCAACCTCCAAATGTGCGAAAAATTTCCTACCTTATCGATGTCAAATACACCAAACAAGAAATCATTCAAAAGCTAGTCGAGTGTAGGCAGCAGTTTCCAGATTCTCCATGAATTTCTACGAACTTAGAGTTGAGCATATTGGCGGCACCAAATACGCACTGGCGGAAGAGGCAAAAAAGCAGGCCAAGGATAGCTTCCCTCCTGCGGCGGAAAAATCCGGCATTTAGCTTGCTTCGATGCGCCGGCTCGGTTTTTCTCCGCGTCCCGCCACGGCGGACACTAGGGCGACCCGGCAACTCAACCAACCCGCTGGCTCCACCCCGAATCCCATGAGCAAACTAGACATCAATCCGAAGGACTACCAACTCCACGAAGGAGATACAGGTAGCGCACCGTATCAAGTGGCCGTGCTCACCAAGCGCATCGCCCACCTCACCGAGCACCTCGCCGTGCACAAAAAAGACAGCTCGTCCCGCCGTGGATTGCTGACCTTGGTTTCCCAACGCCGCAAACTTCTCGATTACATCAAGAAGGGCTCCGAGGAAGCCTACCAGCAGCTGATCCAAAAGCTCGGCCTGCGCCATTAACCATCTCCGCAAGCGGCCACGGGACATCCCGTGGCTGTCTTGCAAATGGGCGGAACCGGAATACGATCCACTCCGCTCACCCGGCCCACCGCGCGGCATCACTGCCCGCTATGGATCGGAAAACAGCGACCCGCCCGGCATCGACGCTGGACGGGTTTTGTCCGTAAGAAGAACACAGAAGAAAGAAGCAAGAAACATGAATATCCATACCCTCACGGCCGACGTCGGAACGAATCCGATGACGTTCGAAACCGGCAAAATCGCCAAACTCGCCGATGGCGCCGTCACGGTCCGCTGTGGCGACACCATCATCCTCGTCACCGCCGTTTCCGCCACCAAGGTGAAATCCGGCCAGACCTGGTTCCCGCTCTCCGTTGAATATAAGGAAAAAGCCACCGCTGCCGGTGTCTTCCCAGGCGGATACTTCAAACGCGAAGGCCGTCCCACAGAAAAGGAAATCCTCACCTGCCGCATGACGGACCGTCCGCTGCGTCCGCTTTTCCCGAAGGGCTATTTCTACGAAACCCAGATCGTCGCCATCCTGCTCAGCGCCGACGGCATCAACGATTCCGACATCCTCTCGATGAACGGCGCCTCGGCCGCGCTTGCCATCTCCGACATCCCCTTCGCCGGCCCGATTGGTGCCGTGCGCGTCGGCCGTGTCGATGGCCAGTTCGTGATCAACCCGACCCACGAACAGCGCGAGGAAAGCGACCTCGACCTCATCTACGTCGGCAACAAGACCGATGTCATCATGATCGAAGGCCAGGCGGACGAACTTCCTGAAGAGGAATTCATCAAGGCGCTGCACTTCGCCCAGCAGGCGGTCGTAAAACTGGTCGCCGCCCAGGAAGAACTGGTGAAACTCGCCGGCAAGCCGAAGCGCGATTTCGAGGTGGTCCTCGCCAAGGAAAACCTGCTGGAAATCGCCTACGAAATCGCGGGTGACCGCATCGAAGGCGCGATCTACGCCCCGAACAAAACCGAGCGGGCTAAGAAAGTCGGAGCCCTGCGCGACGAAGTGGAAGCCGCCATCAAGGAGCGCGCTCCGGAAGCGACCGACTTCGACGTCGAACAAGCCTTCGAATACCTTCAGAAGAAGGCGTTCCGGATTTCGATCATGGAAAAAGGCGTGCGCGCCGATGGTCGTTCGGTCGGTGATCTCCGTCCGTTGTTCGGCGAAGTCGGCACCCTGCCACGCGTCCATGGCTCCGCCATTTTCGCCCGCGGCGAAACCCAGGCGCTCGCCATCACCACGCTGGCCCCGGCCGACGAGAAGCAGCACTTCGACAACTACGCCGGTGGCGAAAACGAGAAGCGCTTCATCCTTCACTACAACTTCCCTCCGTTCTCCGTTGGCGAATGCGGACGCATGGGCGGCATCAACCGCCGCGAAATCGGCCACGGCTCGCTCGCCGAACGCTCGATCGAACCGGTGATCCCAGCCGAAGAGGATTTCCCCTACGCGATCCGTGTTTCCTCGGAAGTCATGGAATCCAACGGTTCCACCTCGATGGCCTCGGTTTGTGCCGGGACGATGGCCCTGCTCGATGCGGGCGTCCCCTTGATCCGCCCCGTCGGAGGCATCTCCGTCGGTCTCGTCACCGATTTCAACGATGACGGCACCCTCAAGGAGCACAAGATGCTCCTGGACATCATCGGTTCGGAAGACTTTTACGGCGACATGGACTTCAAACTCTGCGGCACCAGCGAGGGTGTCACCGGATACCAACTCGACCTCAAACTCCCGGGCCTGCCGCTCGCGATGCTTGAGGAGGCGATCCACATCGCCAAGGCAGGACGCACGAAGGTGATCGCCAAGATGGCCGAGTCGATCCAAGAGCCGAAGGAACTCAGCCCGCACGCGCCGCGAATCGTTTCCGTGAAGATCCCGGCGGACCGCATCGGCGAACTCATCGGGCCTGGCGGCAAGAACATCAAGGGCATCCAGGCCGAGTCCGGAGCCGAGATCAACATCGAGGACGACGGCACCGTTCACATCTACGCTTCGAAGCAACAAGGCCTCGACCGTGCCAAGGAAATGATCGACCGCATGTTCGCCGAGATCGAAGTGGGCAAGGTGTACACCGGCAGGATCGTTTCCATCACCGCCTTCGGCGCGTTCATGGAAGTGCTTCCCGGCAAGGACGGCCTGATCCACGTTTCCGAACTCGCCGAAGGCCGCACCGAAAAGGTCGAGGACGTCGTCAAGAAAGGCGACACCGTGACCGCCAAATGCCTTGGCGTGGACGAAAAAGGCCGCGTAAAAATGTCACGACGCGCCTGGCTGCGCGAGCAACAAGCCGACGCCGCAGGAGCAAACGAGACCACCGTCTCCCTCGCTGCGGAATAACTCAAGGAGCGTGGGTAGCTTGCCCGGCATAGCCAAAGGCGACGCCAAGGTCCCGCCCACCTCTGCCATCCACCATCACCAAACCGGCGTCCTCGCAACGGGCGTCGGTTTTTTTCACCTCTGGAAAGCAGCAAAGCATGGAAATGGGTGGTTGCGTGGTTGTCCCAAATCTTAGGGACATGACAGATGGCTGGTTTCAGTGGATTCTTCCACCGTCGTCAGGGCGATCAGGATTCAGTTTGTTTCATGACGAAAACAGGGGCCGCACGGGTGTGCGGCCCTTTTTCTTTGGCCGCGCCCGCAAAGATAAGGGGAGACAGGGCGGGACAAGTGGGGTTGATTGGACGGGATGGATCGTAGATTCTGGCCGATGGCGTTGGGCTTTGTCTTGATGGCGGTGCTTGGCTTTCAACTTGCGCGCACGGCCATGCCGAAGGCCGAGGTGCCAAAACCCACGCCCGATGCGCGGGGCACCGCGGAATGGCGGACGATTGAAAACGAGCCGGCACTGAAGATGAGAGCGGGCGATCGGGGGGAGGCATCACCGCAGCGTGATGATGAGGCAACTCTGGCCGGAGCCTTGCCGAATCAGCGAGCGCTATTGTTTGCCGACGGGGCTTCCTTGGATGCGTTTCTGAATAACCATGGAGCGGATGTGAATGTCCTTGGCCGGATGGATGGACTGCATGCCCTCCGCATCAGCTTCGATGATCCCTCGATTCTCGATGATCTGGATGCGGAGAGTGCCTTGATTTTTCCCGTGTATGACCCGGCACCGCCGGAAGGAACGGTGCAGGCCGGTGCGGCGGAACTTGGCTCATCCCTGCTATCCTGGCTGGGTGTCGAAGGGGACAACGCTGGCTGGGGTGCTGGAGTGAAAGTCGCGGTTTTGGACTCCGGCATCGCCGAGCACGGGACCTTCACCGGCGCGGTAAGCCGGATCAATCTGGTTGATCTGCCAAGCGATGGTGCACCGCAGGACGGTCACGGAACGGCCGTCGCCTCGGTCATCGCAGGGTCCGACCCGCTCACTCCGGGTGTCTCTCCAGGTGTGGAATTGATTTCCATCCGGATCGCCGATGAAACGGGATTTTCCGACAGCTACTGGCTGGCCGAAGGAATCCTCGCCGCTGTGGATGCTGGCGCGGATCTCATCAACATTTCCATGGGCAGTCTCGGGGACAGCCTGCTGGTCCGCCGGGCGATCGAGCAGGCAACGGCAAGAGGAGCGCTGATCATCGCGGCGGCCGGCAACAACGGGATAGGAGAGGTGAATTTTCCCGCAGCAAACGAGGGCGTAATCGGCGTCGGAGGGGTGGATGCGAGCGGTGAGCACTTGTTGTTTTCCAACACGGGTTCCGGAGTCGATGTGTCGGCACCCGGTTTCGGGATCAATGCCGCATGGCCCGGCGAGCAGGGACTTAGTGTGAGCGGAACCTCGTTCAGCGCACCGATCATTACCGGGAGCCTCGCCGCGATCATGACCCATGGTGCGACCCGGAGATTGAGCCCGCTCGAGGCCTACGACCTGCTGAAAACCTATGCCAACGATGCCGGAGATGCCGGAGCGGATCTCGCTCTTGGGATCGGAATGCCGGATCTTGGCAGGGTGCTGAATCGCAACCAGCCCGGCATCTACGATGCGGCCGTGGGTTCCAGCCGCTTGCTTGCGCCCGGCTCGGCCTATCCACAGGGTGCGGTCGAGGTTCTTGTCCAGAACCGGGGCACGGAGACACTGGTGAACACCAGAGTGCAGGTGGCCGTCGATGGGTTTACGACGACCCAGAATATCACCACCCTGGCTCCCAATGCGGTGCTGTCGATCAGGGTTCCTCTTCGAAGAACTCCGGACGACGGGCGTGGTGCGGTCAGCCTCTCAACATCTGTAAAAACAAGCTCGGTGACGGATACAAAACCCGCCAACAACCTGCGGGTGCAGACCTACGCTCCGGCGAAGTGAGTTAGTTGTATTTCGGTGTTTTGTGACGGCTGAAGTAGCCGTCGCCGATATACATGTCACCGCCGTAGTCGGGGAGTGGTCCAGCGTCCGGGGGCAGGGGAATGTTGCCGTGGGTGGCGTCTTCCGGTTGTGAATAGGCGATGTTTACGGGCGTGCCGATGGAAACGAGGCGGAAGAATTTCGGTGAGAGATTCTCATGCATGCGAATGCATCCGTGGGTACACGGATGGTGTTTCAACCAGCCGGTATGGAAACCGTAGGCCGATTTGAACTCACACCAATATGGCATCGGAGTGCCTTTGAAGGACCAGCCTGCCGGGCGGCTGCCGATCAAGGTTTGTTTGACTTGGCTGCCGTTATAGGCGTAGCCGTGACCGTTGGCGCGGCGTTTCGCTTCCTTGTTGTAGATCCTGAAGTTGCCGGTAGGCGTGGGAGATCCGGCGGCGCCGACCGATACCGGCATGGCCATCAGGACTTCCGGTCCTTCCATGACATAGGTCCGCTGTTTGCTAAGCGAAACCTTGACGCGGACATTCGATGGGTTCTTCGGAAGTTTGGTCGGAACGTCGTAGGCCTGGTAGGCGGACAGTCCGCTGCCTGTGGTGCCTGTATTGCCGCAGGAGGCGAGAAACGCGGCGCCGAGGCCGAGAGCGGTGAAAAGGAGTGGACGGATCATGTGTGTGAAGGTGCGAGAGTTGACGGAGGATTGCGATGATTCGGGATATTGCAAGCTTCGGAATTTTCCTCCTTCAACGCAGCATTTCCCACGCGGATACCTCGTTCCGGCGGAACAAGACCAAGCCCCTGATCCGTGGCACATAGGCGACACCGGGGGCGTCTTGGTAACCAAACGCAGGACCATAGGGGGAGTGGTAGGGAATGGAGCCGAAATTCGAGAAATAGATCGGTTCCAGCGAGCTGTATTCCCAACGTTCAAATGACTCGCCGCGGTCCGACCCTTGAGTCCTCGAATCCGGTTTGCCGAGTGCCAGTTCAACGGCATGTGGCGGCATGCCCTTGGAAATTTTTCCTTCACGGACCAAGCGTTGATGAGGCCCGGTGAGCGAGTCGAACAAGGCGGGTGAGGCCGCGATCCTCGCCTCGGGGGTGTTCGGAACACAAGCCGGGATCAGCATGGCGAGGAGGAGGGACGGAAACAGGAATGGTTTCATGAATGGTGGCTGAATTGAGACTTGAGAATGAACTCTATCGGAATTCCACAACATTGCCTGGTTTCGTCAGCAAAGCCAGCTCTTCCATATCCTCCCTGAGCAGGACAATGGCGTTGGAGGGCGGGTCCGCTTGCTTGTTGTTCCAGCTGCGTATCGCCAGGGGCGGTGCCGTGAGCTGGAGGATTTTTTCCGCCGCGCGATATTCGGGCAGGTGGCTGGCATAGGATTTGCCATCGATGCTTGCCAGCTTCGCGCGGATGGTTGTGGTCCCTTTCTTCAGGTTTGCGGGAGTGGAGCCCGCCAGCGAGAACTCGCGGATGAATCGTCCGGACCTCCAGATTGAAATGGTTTTCCGCTTGGGTTCCACGATCAGGCGGAAATTCAACGGCATCACAACGAGTTCGTCACCGGGATGAAGGTTCTTGAGTTCCATCATGGAATTCAGGTGCATGATCATGTCCGCCGAGGTGTCGTGTTTGGCCACGATGCCGAGCAGTGATTCCCCGCTTTTCACGCGGTGTGTGATGCAGTTTTCATTCGATGGGTCTCCGAGTATTTCATCCATGTTCATGTCGCCGATGATGCGTCGGGCCGCTGGCCCGGAGGCGGAGGAAGGGTAGAGGTTGATGATCGATGTAAGTTTTTCGCTCGCTGCGCTGGTTTTGCCGAGGGCGAGGAGCTCACAGGCTTTTTGATAGGCGCGCTCGCCGGGATCGATCCCGCTGGTTTCGCCCGCTTCGAGAAACCGGGCCGCATCGGGTTGTTCATGGCGGTGCACGATGCTCTGCGGTTCGGGAACAATCTCGGCGAGGATGCCGTCCATCGGTTCAACCGCGATGTGCCATGCCAGCATGCCACAGGCTGACATAACCGCCATGACCGCCACGAAGGCAAATAGTTTGATCAAGGTCCAAAGGCTCATGGACGAAGCGGTAATCAGATCAATCCACGGCGTTTCAGATCAAACGCATTGATCGACTGGGATTGCAGAATCATTTCGAGGGAGAATTTCAACAGCGAGATTTCCCATGTGTCATCGACACCCTCGATGATGGCTTGTGCCGGGTTTCCGAGCATGCGCGCCGCTTCCAGAACCTGCTCGCGGACTGCTTCCATCGGCGCGTTGACCAGTTCTTCCTTGATGTCGCTGCGGCGAAACTGGAACCCGTATTGGAGAATCGCGAGATCACGGCCTTGTGAACGCATGCGATCCAACAATTCATCGAACTTTTCCCGCGCCTCATCCTCGAAGCCTTGGAATTCGTAGTCCCGGTATCCATCCGGCTTCAACAACATCGGCCGCTGGGCCTGCATCTCGCCGCTGCGGATGCGTACCTGGCCGATGCGGTCCATCGGTTCGCTCAGCAATTGGAACTCGAAGCGGGTTTCGCCAAATGTGTCGATGCGCCGATCCGGCTCCTGAAGCACGCGGGTTACTTCGAGGGCGTATTGAATATCGTCTTGATTGGGCATCGTAGTGGCAATCTGGGGAGAAACCCCGGTCTGGCAAACGAAAGCGGGCGGACGCCTCATGACGCCCGCCCGTTGGTAAAGCGTATCTGGATGGAGAATCAGCCCTGTTTCGAGGCGATGAAGGAAATCACGTCCTGCACCGACTGGAGCTTTTCGGCCTCTTCGTCCGGCACTTCCACGTCGAACTCTTCTTCGAACGCCATGACCAGCTCGACGGTATCCAGCGAGTCGGCGCCGAGGTCCTCGACAAACTTGGCTTCCGGGGTGACTTGGTCGGCGTTTACGCCCAGTTGGTCGACGATGATGTCCTTTACGCGTTCTTCGATGCTTTTGTCTGACATGGAGGTGCTGTGGTTATTGATTGGCGTTGGGGCTGCTTAGCGGTTGGCGGGCGGATCATGCAACAAGGAAAATCAGGGCGAGAAGGAAAAACCTGAAGTTGTCAGGCCACTCGCCGGGATGCAGGGTTATTCCGCTTCCGTAATACTGGCGTGTTGGCGAGTCACCGAACATGCTCGGATTTAGGATTGCATAGTTTGGTGATTCAAATATCTAGCCTTCATGAAATACATGCTGCTCGCCATCGCCACTGCCTCTCTTGTGTCCTGCAATACCTCGATCGGGCTCTGGCGCGACACCAAACAAGCCTATCAGTGGACCAGTGAGCAGATTCGCGGCGCCGGATCCGGCGGTGATGCCGGTGCTTACCAATACGAAGCTCCGGTTTACTGAGTGTTGGAGCGGTTTTTTTTCCTGTTTCACCGGATCGCGCGGTCTGGTTGAATGGCGTTGTGACATTCGCCAGTAAAATCACCGTGTCCCGCATGGTGTTGATCCCCGTCTTCGCCATTCTGGCGGTTGCGTATGGCCGCAGTGTCGCAACGGGGGAAATGAGGGAGTCGCTCCGTTGGTGGGCGCTCGCGGTGTTTGTTTTTGCGGCGACCACGGACGGAATCGACGGTTGGGTGGCGCGTCGTTTCAATCAACGTTCGGATTTCGGGGCATTCATCGATCCGCTGGCGGACAAGGGCTTGTTGCTTACCGGGGTGACAGTGCTTGGAGCTTTGGATTGGGGCGAGGCTGGCTGGCGGCTGCCGCTTTGGTTCGTGCTGCTGGTGTGGCTTCGGGATGCGATCATTCTTTTCGGCATCCTGTATTTGAAATCCGGTGGTCAGCAGGTGAAAATCGCCCCTCACTGGAGCGGGAAACTCTGCACGGTGGTTCAAATGACAGCCCTCGGCTGGGTGATGCTGCGATGGATTCCATTGAGCCCGCAGTGGCCCTGCCTCGTCGCCGGATTGGTAACGATATGGTCCGGCATCAACTACATTCAGCAAGGGCTGCGAATTCTGGAAGACCGCCGCCGGCTGAAGGTGTGATTACTCGACGGCGTCCGGGTAGGAACCCAGCAGTTTCACCAGCGAACAATGACCACGAAGCTCCTGCAGGGCCTCCGCGACGGCCGGTTCTTCGCAGTGTCCGGCTAGATCCACATAAAACACATATTCCCAGTCTTTGATTTTCGATGGTCGGGATTCGATTTTCGAAAGGTTGATGTGAAACCGGTCAAAAGCTTGGAGCGCCTGAACCAGTGAGCCGGGCTGATCATTGACCGCAAACAGGATCGATGTGCGGTCGTTGCCGGTGGGCGGGCAGGTTTTCTCGCCGATTACCAGAAACCTCGTGGTATTTGTCGCGCGGTCCTGGATGGCGGTTTCCAGCATCTCCAGTCCGTTGAGTTCGGCGGCGAGAACACCGCCCAGTGCCGCGCCACCAAGGTGCGCGTTCTCGCGGGCCAGCCGGGCGGCTTTGGTGGTGGAGGAAACTTCCACCAAATCCGCATCGGGAAACTCCCGCAAAATCCAGTTCCGGCACTGGCCGAAGACCTGCGGATGCGAATACAGCGTTTGAATCTCCCCGCGTGGGATGCAGGCCATCAAGCCGTTCTCGATGCGCAACAGAATCTGCGCGCAAATGTGCAGCGGCGAATCGACAAACAAATCGAGCGTGTGGGACACCGCGCCTTCGGTCGAATTTTCAATCGGCACGACGCCGTAGTGCGCCACGCGCCGGGCGACCTGATCGAACACATCGGCGAAATTAGGCTGCGGCAGGTATCGCACCGAATGCCCGAACTTTTTGATCGCCGCCTGATGGGTCCATGTTCCCTCCGGGCCGAGATAGGCAATGGTCAGGTCGTCCTCCAATGCGAGTGCGGCCGACATGATCTCCCGATAAATCGCGCGGATCGACTCCTCACGTAGTCGGCCCTGATTCATCTCGATCAGGCGGCGCAGCAATGCCTCTTCGCGTTCCGGGGCGTAAATCTGCAAGCCATCCCGTTTTTTGATTTCCCCGACTTGATGCACGAGGTCGGCGCGCTCACCGAGCAGACGGAGCAGCGAGCCGTCGAGCTCGTCGATTTTCTGACGGATTTGGTCGAGATTCATAATGGCTGGTTTTCGGGCACTTCGGCGATCTCCACGGGCGCAAGAGAACCCAGTGCGAGCTGTTTCTCGCCGGCTTCGGGGGAGGAGGATTCCATGGTCGGCTCGGGAAGTGGGACGGTGCGCAGTTCCGAGGCGTTTGGCAGGTCGTCGATGCTGCGGATGCCGAAGTGTTCGAAAAACAAGTCGGTGGTCTCGTAGAGCAATGGCCTGCCGGGAAGCTCGGCGCGTCCGCCGATCCGGATCAGATCGCGGTCGAGCAGTTTCTGGATCATGCCGTCGCAGGCGACGCCGCGGACTGCTTCGATGGCGGCCTTCGTGATTGGCTGGCGGTAGGCGATGATCGCCAAGGTTTCCATCGCCGGACCGCTGAGCCGTTCGGGCTTCCGGCCGGGAAACAATTGCCTGACGAATTCGGCATGGTCCGGCCGTGTGTAGAGCTTCCAGCCTTTGGCCCGCTCGAGCGCCTGAAACGCGCGCCCGGTGGCGTCGTACGACTCATTGAGCTCGGCAAGCGCCGAAAGCACCTGCGCCGCATCGACAGCTGCGAGTCCGATGAGCCACTCCGGCAAGGGCTCGACCTCCTTGCCCTCGTCGATGTCCCTTGCCCTGACATCCTCCGCTTCCGCGACCCGGCTGCGGATCAGACGGGCGATTTCCTCGACCGCGAGCGGCTGCTCGGACGCTAGCAGGATGGCTTCGACAATGGTGCTCAGATGCATGGGAAGCCGGAACCCTAAAAACCCCGGCGGCGATTTCAAGCCTGCCGCCACATCGATTTTCGGGCGAGGCAGGAGGTTTGCCTATGCTTCGGATTTCCGTGTTGAGTTCCCTGACGTTCTGGTGTCGGTTGCTTCCGCATGAAGACTATTTCCACCTTGATGATTGTCGCCTTGGGTTTCGCCGGAGCTGTGAGAGCGGATGATACGCCCCTCGGCAAACAAATGGAGGAGTTCAATGATGCCTACAAGGCCTTCCGCAAGGAGAAGGATCCTGCGAAGGGGGCTGAGCTGGCGCGGGAGGCGCAAGGCGCACTGGTAAAGAGCTTCGCGCTTGAGCCGGAGATGGTTTCGAAGATGCCCGACGGTCCGGAAAAATCCAAAGCACTCGCGGCCTATCGAGGCATGATCGCCAAGACGCTTGCGACACTTTGCGAAGTGGAATCCGCGTTTCTTGATGGCAAGGTGGACCAAGTCGCGGAATTGGTCGATGCGCTCAAAGACCAGAAGAAAGCCGGGCACGACCGGTTCATGGAGGAGTAAACCGGGATTGTTGCTGATGCAGCGAGCACTTGGCAAATCGGCGGAAAGGGGGCAGCGTTCGCCATCTTGAATCGCATCCTTCCATGCCTGCTGGCTTTCCTGGCGTCGGCTTCCGCTCAGTTCGCCCCGCGCGCGGAAGTCGTGGACCCCGCACTAGCTCCCGCTCCGGCGAACGATTTTTTCCTGCGCGGGAAAAACATCTACGACACCGCACAGGCCAGCACCGACTTCGAGAGCAGGATGGGCTACTATCGCCGGGCCGCCGAGATTTTCGCGGAATACGTCCGCATTTACCCTACCCATGAAAACGCCGAAATGGCGTGGTGGTATCTGGGAAACAGCCATTACCAGGCGGGCCAGATCGACGAAGCGAAACGCTGCTTCAACACGCTGCTCAACCGCTACGGCCAAGGGAAATGGGCTGCGGCCGCGGCCTACACGCTGGCCGCCGATCACTACAATCGCTCGGAGTAAGCTTTTGCCGCACCGATGTTCGAACGCTACGCTGGCAATGCGTCGAAGCCGGAAGAGCGCGCGCGTGGGAATTATTTCGCCGGAAACTGCTACCGGCTGCTTGGGCGGACCAAGGAAGCCATCCGTTCGTTCACCCGCGTTGTCGAGGATCCCGCAGGTTCCTTGTTTGCCGCGCAGGCGAAAATCGCAATCGGACACCTGTCCTTGAAAGATGGCAAACTGGAAGAGGCATACCAGATTTTCCGCGGAGTTGTGGATGGTCCGCATGCCGCGAAATATCGTGGCGAGGCGGCTCTACATGCCGCACTAACAGCGACCAAGCTCGGCAAAACCGACGACGCGGACCAGCTTCTCAAGCTTGTGCTCAACACACCCGGCATGGAGGAGTTCCGGCCGGACGCGCAGACCGCGCTCATGGGGAATTATTTCGCGAAAAAGGAATATCGCGAGGTGATCAGGATTTTCACCTCCAGTGCATCGAAGGCGAAAGGCGAGAAGGAGGCGATGCGCCTGATGATCGCGGGCCGGGCCTACATGAGGCTGAAGCAGCCCAGCCAGGCGCTTGGCTTGTTTCGTGAGATCGAAAAGCTGGTAAAGCCGGAGAACGACCTGGCCTTCGAGGCATCCTATTACCGCTTGCTGTGTTTTTTCCAAATCGAGGGTCGGCATGTGCCCGATCAGGTCGATGCCTTCCTGCAACTTTATCGCCGTATGCACGCGGATGATCCGAAAATCCACACCGCGTTGATGATGAAGGCCGAGACGCTTTTCGCAGCGCGGGACGTGGCGAAGGCGGCGAAGGTTTACGGTGAAGTCAATGCAACGGCCGTGTCAGAGAAAAACCGACCGGGACTTTACTACCAGCGTGGCTGGTGTTTGTCCGAGGCGGGTGACCATCAAGGCGCACTGCGCTCGCTCACTGAGTTCATCACACGCTATCCGAATGATGCGCGGGTGCCTTCCGCCATGGCGAAACGCGCGACGGCTTATGCCGGTGTGGCAGAACCCGACAAGGCGATCGCCGAATACGATCAGTTGCTCGCCGCCAAGCCCCCCGAGGATCTCGTTTCCTTCGCGTGGCTGGAGTCGGCGAGGTTGCTTCGCAGCGAGGGCAGGATCGAGGACATGATCGTGCGGTACCGCGGGCTGCTTCAGAATGTGAAAGGCCTCAGTGACAATCTCTCGGCCGAGGCGAATTACTGGATCGGCTGGGGCATGGTGAAAACCAACAAGTCGGAGGATTCGGTGCCCTATCTCGAAAAAGCCCGTGAACTCCGCAAGGAGGCGTATGGCAAGCACGCCGGTATCCTGCTCGCGCTCGGGTATTTCGCCCGGCAGGATCCGCAGAACCTCGCGGAGGAAATCCAAACGGCGGTCCGAGAGGGCTATGGCGTGGAAATCCCGGAGCAGGCCTTGCAATGGTCCGGCATCCAGTCATTCAACGCGGGAGATTACAAGAACGCCGCTCTGAGCCTGTCCGAGGTCGCGAACGAAGAGGACCCCGAAGCCACACCGAAGGAGGTATGGAGATATCTTTCCAAGGCGGAGTTGAAAAACGGCAATGGGGAAGAGGCGTTGAAAGCAGCCGGGCATGTGCTCGCGACAGAGGAGAACCAGGCGTGGAAGGCCGACGGTCTGCTGGATAAGGCGCAAGCCTTGTTGCTGTTGGACAAGCCGAAGGAGGCGAGGGTTTGTGCCGATGAGGCGCTTGCGCTGCGGCCTCAAGGCCGCACCAGTGCGATGTTGCGGGTGTTGCTGGGCGATTTGGAAATGCGCGACGGGGCTTTCAGGAAAGCAGCGGCGGAATACCTCATTGTGGTGAATTTCCACGAAGACAAGGAGCTTAAACCGCTCGCGCTGACGAAGCTGATCTACGCATTCGATCAACAAGGCGATGCCTCGGAGGCAAAAAAATACCGCGATCAACTGGAACGCGAGTTTCCCGGTTGGCAGGCTCCGAAGTCGGAATAATTCCACACCAAGAGTGTTCCAGGATTTCATCCCCGTCTAACGCGCCGCGATTTGGGCTTTTCATTTGGTGAAAACACCGTTTGTTCCCGCCCATGATTCCACCGTCGCCCGCAGGGTCTACCAAGTCCGCGAAACCTAAGAAAAAAACCGCGCCGGCATGGAGTGTGGAACAATCGGCGGAGCTTTATGGCATCGGCCAGTGGGGACACCAGTTTTTCGGCGCGAACCGGAATGGCCATGTCACGGTGAAACTGGCGTCCGGTGCCAAGGGAAAAACCAAGGAGGTTTCGCTGCATGACATCATCGAAGGTCTGCGGGACAGGGGCACCGATTTGCCGGTCCTGCTCAGGTTCCGGGATCTGCTGCACTCCCGCATCGCGGAACTCAACGAGTCATTCCAGCAGGCGATCAAGGACACTGGATACAAGGGCGAGTATCGCGGCGTTTATCCGATCAAGGTGAACCAACAGCGGCAGGTGATCGAGGAGATCGCGGAGTTCGGCCAGCGCTATCATTACGGACTTGAGGCGGGTTCAAAGCCGGAGCTGATCGCCGCGCTCGCGCACATGCATGACAGCGAAGCCTACATCGTCTGCAACGGCTACAAGGACGAGGAGTTCATCGACCTCGCGCTGCACGCCCAGAAGATGGGCTTGAAAATCATGCTGGTGCTTGAAATGCCGACCGAGCTCGACCTCGTGCTGGAACGCTCAAGGCGCATCGGTGTGCTCCCGAATCTCGGCGTCCGCGTGCGTCTATCCACCCGGGGTGCCGGTCACTGGGCGGAAAGCGCCGGTGACAAGTCGGTTTTCGGTTTGTCCGCCTCGCAGGTGATCGATGTGGTGGACCGCTTGAAGGACGCCGGCTATCTCGGCTGTTTGCGGATGCTGCATTATCACCAAGGCAGTCAGATTCCCAACATCGCCGCCATCCGAGAAGGCGCGACCGAGGTCACACGGATGTATTGCGATTTGGTCAAGGAAGGTGCTCCGATGGGCGTGCTCGATATCGGCGGCGGCATGGCGGTGGACTACGACGGCTCGCACACGAATTTCCAATCGTCCTGCAACTACTCGATCCTCGAATACTGCACCGATGTCACGGAAACGATCATGCAGATTTGCGACAAGGCAGGCGTGGCCCATCCGAATCTCATTTCGGAATCCGGACGCGCCGTGGTGGCCTACTATTCGGTGCTGGTGTTCAACATTTTTTTTTTTACCGACGCGCAAACCACCGAGAAAGAACCGCCGATCCCCGAACAGGCACAACAGAACCTGCTCAACCTGATCCACGTCAACAAGGACCTGACGAAACGCAATTTGCAGGAGTGCTTCAATGATGCGGTTTATTACCGGGACCAGGTTCGCGCCCAGTTCTTCTACGGTGCCGCCACCTTGCGCGAGCGCGGACTCGCCGAAGCATGGTTCTGGCACATCATGACCCGCATCTCGAAGCTGCTTCAGGAACTTGATGTCATTCCCGAGGACATGCGCGAGCTTTCTGACAGCCTGGTCGATTTCTACTACGGAAATTTCAGCCTGTTCCAGTCGCTTCCGGACTCATGGGCGATCAAGCAATTGTTCCCCGTTGTGCCGATCCATCGTCTCGGCGAGCGCCCGAGGCAGCGTGCCGTGCTCGCGGACATTACCTGCGACTGCGACGGCAAGATCGACCGCTTTATTGACCGCGAGGACGTGGCCAAAGTCCTGCCTCTGCACTCACTGAAGGAAGGCGAGCCATACTACATTGGAGTATTCTTGGTAGGTGCTTATCAGGAAACGCTCGGGGATCTTCACAACCTGTTGGGCGATACGAATGTCGTCGGCGTTCACTTGGAAGAGGGCAAACCGGTTTACACGCACGAGGTTGAGGGCGATACTGTGGCGGATGTGCTCAGCTACGTGGAATACGATCCTAAGGAACTCGTGACCAAGTTCCGCGCCTTCGCCGAACGCGCCGTGGCCCAGGGCCGCATCAGCCCGAAAGACCGCCGCGAGGTGATGGACCTATACCGCACCGGCCTTAGCGGCTACACGTATTTCGAGGACTGATGGCTCAGCCACATGTGCCGTTTCTAACGGTGAAACGGGTAAGGTTTCCCAAGTCTCCTTGCTGATTCAGCCAATCGATACGGGTGGTGGTGATCCATTTCTGGGCCGTGCGCGGAAGATGCGCCATCAGTGCGTTGCGGCGTGAGGGATCGAGTTCGCCGAAGATGTCGTCGAGCAGGTAGATCGGCACGCGCCGGGTGCATTGCTCCAGCAGGGCGCCTTGGGCGAGTTTCAAGGCAAGCGCGATGGTGCGTTGCTGGCCTTCACTGGCGAAATCCGCCGCAGGCATGGCTTGCAGGCGCAGGGACAAGTCGTCCCGGTGCGGGCCGACGACCGCTTGACGCAGCCGTGTTTCGCGTTCGCGGGCTTGCAAGATTGACTCGCGCAGATCCGGGCCGTTCGCCGGTAGATATGTTAGGTCGAGCGTTTCCTTGGTTCCGCTGATCGATTGTTGGAACCCTGCGGCGAGAGGAGCGAGATCCCGGACGATGCGCTGTCTTGTCGTGTTGAGATGGCTGCCGTGTTCGACCAGAATTTCCTCGTAAGAAAGGATCTCGGCCATGCGAGGTGTCGCGTTTCTGAGCAGGAGATTCTTCGCCGCAAGAGCGCGTCGATATCTGGATAAGGAGCGACGGTATCCCGGATCGATCTGGCTGCCGATGAAATCGAGGAACCTCCTGCGTCCTTCGCCGGGTCCGCGGATCAAGTCGAGGTCCTCGTTTCCCATCCAGACGAGCAATCCGCCATCGGCAAGATATGCGCTTCGGCTCATCGAAGTTTCCCCATCGGCGGAGAGCTCGAGGCCGTCCGCTTGGTGGATGACCTTGCGTTCGGCGCCCCAAGGGTTTCCTGCGATGCCGAACTGTCTGCCACCATGGCGTGCCATCACGCCAAAGCGGTGAGTGCGCGGCGAGTGCAGGCGGATCAAGACGCATACCGCCTCCAGCACCGAGGTTTTGCCCTGACCGTTGTCTCCCAACAAAATGACGCCTTCCTCACCGACTTCGAGATCGAGCGATGGGAAGCAGCGGAAATCCGAGAGACGCAGGGAGTGGAGCACGGGCTTGGATGGGGGCGTTTACCTGCGGCTGGTTTGCCAGACATGGATCGCATCGAGAAACGGATCGAGGTATTGCCGTGCCTTTGCCGGGCCGATGCCGGGCAGTTGCATTGCTTTCTCCGCCGAGGTTGGTTGGTAGCGGGCGAGCGCTTCGAGCGACTTGTTGGAAAAAACGACATACGGAGGCACGGAGTCTCGTTTCGCGAGCTTGGCGCGCAGGTCGCGCATTATGGAATAGAGTTGCGGATCGTGTCCGAGGTCCGGCAGGGCGGTGGATTTCGCCGCGGCTTCTTCCGGCCAGACCATTCGGAATGATGCGACACCACGCATCACTTGATCGCCGAGTGCGGTGAGAGTCACCAGCGGGTAGTCACCGGTGACGGTCTTGATCAGGCCGGCACCATCGAGCGAGCGCATCAAGGCGTTCAGGTATCCCGAGCCTTTGTGCTTCAGGATGCCATAGGTGGAGAGTTGGTCGAGTCTTCCTGTTAGGATCTCCTGGGACTTGCTGCCAACGAGCATTTGCACGATGCGGCCGCGGCCGAACCTTGGTTCCCATGTTCCGTCATCGCGGCGTTTCGACATGCGGGCGATGCCGCTCAGCGCCATGCGCACCGTTGTTTCCTCGTCGCCGGCGGGCGGGCGTTCCATGCTCTCGCCATGGCTGCGGCAGCAATCGCAGGTGCCGCAGTTTTCGGCATTCGCCTCGCCGAAGTATTCGAGAATCCAGCGCTGGCGGCAGCGTTTGTCGTAGCAAAGTTCGACCATCGCTCGGAGCTTCTCGCGGTCGCGGCGGTCTTTTTCCTCAATGGCGGCCTCGTCCAGCTTGAGCGCCGCGGCGGAAACTTCAGGCGTGAGCAAGCGGGTGCCGCGCGTCCGCTTGCCGGGCACGTCGAAGCGCTCGATGCCGCCCGAGCGTGCCAGATGCGCCAGCGCACTGCTGACCGACATCGGGTTTTTCAGCATCGATCCGAGTCTGATCTCATCAATGCTGTGGTGGATCTCGAAGTCATCGTTCGCCTGATCCAGCAAAAACTGATAGATCGAGCGGATGTCCGAGGCGGACGGATTCGCGCCTTCGATGAAAAACTCCTGTGTGCGGGTGTCGGCGTAGTTGAAGAGCAGTTCGCAGTTTGCCGCCTCACCGTCCCGCCCGGCGCGACCCGCTTCCTGATAGTAGGCCTCCACGCTTCCGGGGATTTCATAATGCAGCACGAACCGCACATCCGGCCGGTCGATGCCCATGCCAAAGGCGTTTGTGGCCACCGCGACATCCACCTTGCGCTGGATGAAGACGTTTTGGGCATTCTCGCGTTCCAGGTCGCTCATGCCACCGTGGTAAGCGGTGCATTTCACACCCCAGCTCTCCAGCGTTTCGGAAACGGAATCCACCTTTTTGCGGGTGGCGCAATAGACGATGCCGGTCTTGTTGGCGCGGATGATGGCGCGCAGACGTTCGTCTTTTTGCGCGTGGTTTTCCACTTGGGTGATGCCGAATGACAGATTCGGCCGGGCGAAACCACTGACACGCTCGAACGGCTCGCGCAGCGCGAGCACCTCGATGATGTCCTTGCGGACGATCGGTGTGGCGGTCGCAGTGAGGGCCACGCATTGCGGCTGGCCGATGCGTTTCAGCGCCCGCCCCAAGCGCAGGTAGTCGGGGCGGAAATCATGCCCCCACTGGCTAAGGCAATGTGCCTCGTCCACGGCGAACAAGGAGATTTGCAAGCCTTCGAGAGCATTGACGAAGCTCTCGGCGCGGAAACGCTCCGGAGCCACGTAAACCAGCTTGAACTCGCCGTTTTTCAAACCCTCAAGCCGGATTTTTTGCTCCGACCATGGGATCGTCGAGTTGATCATCGTTGCCGGGATGCCGCGGGCCACGAGCCCGTCGACCTGATCTTTCATCAATGCGATGAGCGGGGAAATCACCAACGTAACGCCGGGGAAACACAGCGCGGGAATTTGAAAACAGAGAGACTTGCCGCCTCCGGTCGGCATCACCACGAGCCCGTCTTTGCCTGATAGAATCGAGTGGATCACCTCGCTCTGTCCGTCGAGAAAGCCACTGAAGCCGAAATGGCGGTCCAGAGCTTCCTCCGGTTTGCAGAGCAACGGTCTTGTCTCGGAGTCGGCCACGGTTTCTTGAGAAAGGTCTTACGGTTCGACCTCGACGATCATGTTGATCTCGACTGCGACATTCAGCGGCAGTGCCGCGGCACCGAGCGCGGTGCGGGAGTGCTTGCCTTTGTCGCCGAAGATCTCAACGAGCAGTTCGGACGCACCGTTGATAACCTGCGGATGGTCGAAGAAATCAGGTTCCGAGTTTACGAAACCATTCAACGCCACGATACGCACCACCTTGTCGAGCGAGCCGATCTCACTGTGGATCACGGCAAGTCGGTTGAGCACGATCATGCGGGCACCCTCCTTCGCTTCTTCCACGCTCACCTTGCCAGGGACTTTGCCGATAATCCTGCGCTCACCATCAATCGGCAACCCGCCGGATAGGAACAACAGGCTCCCGCTGCGCACACAATTCACATACGCCGCAACCGGCGCAGGCACGGCCGGCAGTGAGAGACCAAGAGACGCGATTTTTCCCAGAATTTCTGACATGCCGCGATCAATGACGATGGCTCATCCCGCATCAAGCCCCAACACCAAACAACCTTGTGAATAAGTTTGGGGAAAACGCCCATTCTGCTAGACCGGACGATTTCCGGACAAGGTGCGGCAGGCCCGATGTGACGACAATTGTCACAAAATCAAGGGCTGAGGCACAAACAGTTGTTCACCCGAACCTTCGGCAAAACTTCCAACGAAAAGAATCCAATAAACTGGTTATCAGTAATTTATTTGGAATGTTCACGGAGTCGGAGCAGTTATTGCCATGTTGTTCGCAGCCCTACAGGCCGTATGGTCATTCTGAAGTGGGGTTTGATGAAGACGATTCACACAAACTGGAAAGCTCTGAATCTGTGGTCTTAAGAATTGTGAACAAGTTCTGAGTAAAGTGTTCGAGGCCAGCGATTTTGAAGTGCGGATTCTTTGGGCTTTACCTGCCGCGTTGGAGCGAGCAGGAAGCAGTTCCGCGTTGCGCCGTTCGGGCCGATGCATCACCCCATTCAACCATTATGGACATCCAAATTGCGACACTTTGCGACTTTGCGGCCGACTACAACGGCAAGCTGGTCATTTCCGGAACCTTTGACACTCTTGCCGCCCGCGCGGTGCCGGTGGTGCACCCGGCCTGTGCGCTGGCGATGCGTTTCTGCTTCACCCCCGAGGACAGTGGTCGTCACAAGCTTTCGATTAACATCATCAACGAGGATGGCGAGTCGCTCGACCCGAACAACATGCCGATCGAGCCGGACTTCGAAGTGCAATTGCCGAAGAACGTGCCCTTCGTCACGCGAAACATCGTGATGAACCTCCAAGGCTTGCGGTTCCCCGAGGACGGCTTGTATTCGATCGACATTGGCTGTGACGGGGAAATCCTGATCCGCCTGCCGTTGCGTGTGGTTCTGGTCAGCCAGAATCAAAGCGCGGAGGCTTGAGTCTTCGTGATTTGCCGCCTGAGTGCCCGTGGGCTCAGGCGGCATAGATTTCCTGATGGCGGATGAGGGATTCAAACACCGCCTTGGGCTCAACGATTCGGTCGATGATGTCGTCCCAAACATCCTGGCCACTGAGGATTTTCACCTCAATGCGGAGAAGATAGATTGGCACGTCGATGGTTTTCGGGCGCGGGAAACGCACTGCGTCCTTTTCCGTGGTGACGATCAACTCCATGTCCCGTTCCACGCAGCGCTGCATGAAGCGTTCGACGTCGCGGCGGGAAAACCGGTGGTGATCCGCGAAGCGGCGCTGGATTTCCACTTTCGCACCGAGTTTTGTGAGGGAGGATTCGAAGGCCTGGGGCACGGCAATGGCACTGATCGCGCCCACCCATTTGTCCTGAAGGAACGACAAGGGCTCCCGCTCGCCGCTAAAGACGTTTTCCAGATGGATCGGTCCGTGTGTGGTTTCCACGATCCCCGCAACCGGATTGTGGCGACGGATGGTATCGATCAACGTTTGGTTCGATGAACCGTCACATTTTGTTAGAATGATATAACTGGCCCGGCAAAGGTGGGGAGGAGGTTCCCGGAGGGTTCCGCGCGGCAACATCGCGCCCGTGCCGAACGGTGCGGTGGAGTCAACAAGCACAAGGTCCATGCTGTGGGCGAGGTCGAGGTATTGCATGCCGTCGTCGAGCACCAGAGTGTCGGCGTTGAGCTGGGTGATGGCAAAGCGCCCGCCTTTCACCCGGTTCCTGTCCACCACGACCGAGACTCCATCGAGGTTGCGGGCGAGCATGTAGGGCTCGTCGCCAGCGTATTTTGAGTCCAGCAGGACGGCATCGCCGGTGGAGACGATTTTCGGCATGGCGGCGGAAGGCAGGCGTCGGCCAGATGAATCGCGCCATGCCTGGGGTTGGTCCAGCTTCCGACTTTTATAGCCACGCGAGAGAATGGCGACGTTTCTGCCGCGGTCACGCAAGGTTTTCGCGAGCAGTTCCACGACGGGGGTTTTGCCGGTTCCGCCTACGGTGAGGTTTCCGACGGAAATCACCTGCGTTCCGAGGTAGTGTTCGGTTTTCCAGCCCTTGCGGTAGAGGGCGAGTCGGATGGCGACCAAACAACGGAATACGGCGGACAGTCCACGCATCAGGAAGCGCGCGAGTGTGGCGCGGACGCCCTTGGCGCGGCCGAATATCACATCGGCTCCCCAGCGCTCCAATTCCTCAAGCCATTCTTTCACTGCCGGTGAGCGTGCCCTCGTTTTTGGGATTCCGACAAGAAGGAAGGCGGATCACAAAGGCAGGGCGTAGCTGCGACCGTTGATGCCTTCATACCACTGGATGTAGGCTTGGTTCACCATCGAATAGCCGCCGGGTGTGGGGTAATTGCCCGTGAAATACCAGTCTCCGCAGTCTCCCGAGATCGAATGGTGCAGATCATCGATGGTCTGGAACAAGACATGAACCTCGCCGTCCCAATCGATGTCTTCCGGGTAAACCATCCGGCTGATTTCCTGGGATATTTCGCTGTCGCTGAAGGCCTCATAGACGGCTTTGACCTGATTGGTGCGCTGGTCGGCGGGGATGAGGAGTTCGTTCCGGCATTTCTCGTAGATGGCGTCCAGAAGCGACTGGCGTCCGGCCTTGCGGTGAAGGGCGACGGCGGCTTGAAAGGCGATGAACTTGCCGAGTTCGGACATGTCGATGCCGTAGCAGTCCGGGTAGCGGATTTGCGGCGCGGTCGAGCAGACGACGATTTTGGCTGGCTTGGTCCGGGCCAGGATTTTCAGGATGGATTTTTTCAGCGTGGTGCCCCGGACGATCGAATCGTCGAGCGCAACCAGAAAATCCCCGGGCCGGACCACGCCGTAGGAGATGTCGTAGACGTGGGAGACGAGCTGGTCGCGACCTTTTTCCTGAGAGATGAAGGTGCGCAGCTTGATGTCCTTGTGGGCGATCTTTTCGC
>Ga0114938_1000603_pt1 | contig 26374 bp, 18 predicted proteins | sample AshMeaBigSpring_FD_88675 | JGI IMG/M metagenome (GOLD analysis project Ga0114938, IMG submission 88675) | Groundwater microbial communities from Big Spring, Nevada to study Microbial Dark Matter (Phase II) - Ash Meadows Big Spring | ecosystem: Environmental > Aquatic > Deep subsurface >... | reverse complement strand
CGTGACTCCGGGAGGGCGAGGCTCCCGCCGAGCCGAAGACCCGCGGCCAAATAGGGCTTCGTGACTCCGGGAGGGCGAGGCTCCCGCCGAGCCGAAGACCCGCGGCCAAATAGGGCTTCGTGACTCCGGGAGGGCGAGGCTCCCGCCGAGCCGAAGACCCGCTCGACGCGCCGGCTCGGCAGGAGCCTCGCCCTCCCATGATCGTGCAACTCTGGTTCGCTCGTGCCGTACCTCCCAGGATCGCGCAAGGTGACTCACGGCCTTGCGGCTTGCTATGGACAGCGGCCAGGCAGGCAGCATGGGGATGCCGCAGGGGCGACCCACGCCGGCGTTGGAATCGATGCTAGCGGGCCCCTGCGCGTGCGGCGCCACTCCGGGGCCACGTGTCCCTTCGAGCCACGGCTGCAAGGACTTCCGCTGCCTGGCTCGAGCCGAACAGGCAGCTGACGGCCGAACGGGCTTGTTCCCGTCGTGTCGGTCCGAGTTTAATAGTGGTGGATGATCCATTCCCGCTGTCTCCCATGGTGGGCGGAATCGGAGTCAGGTTTATTCCAGAGAGCCTGCGGCGGCAGGTAAGGCGATTGGATCCCGCCCGATCCCGCCACATCACCGGCCGGTGAAGTCTCTCCTGGGGCGCTTCGGCCGAGTCGGCCACCGGCGGTGCCGCCCGAAGACGGTGCGGCGAAGGGAAGGCGAGCGGTCGAATTATGAGACTCACCTTCTTCGCGCGATATGCCCTGGTGATTGTCTGCGTGGTCAGCTTCCTGGTGCCGTTCTGTCTCCGCGGTGCCCGCATGTCCGTGGAGGGGATGAAGAACGAGGTCACGGACTGGTTGCCGTCCCACATCCAGGAAACGACCGAGATGAAGTGGTTCTGGCGCCACTTCGCCGGTGAGCGTTTCGTGATTGTGAGCTGGCAGGGGTGCACGGGCGCTCCCGGCGACGAACGATTCCAGCTGTTCCTTTCCAAGCTGCGTCCCGAGGTGCCGCCCTCGCGGCGTTCTCCGCCGCCTGCCATGCCGGCGGCCGCGGCGGCCGCGGCCGCCGACAACTCCACGGCTGGATCCGCCGCCAGCAGCAAGCCCCGGGAGAACGCCGAGGTGGTGGGCGGGCACGCGGCATTGCTCGAGCGGGACTTCGACTTCATCGGGGACCGCCTGGGACTTTTCTTCGACGGCCAGGATCACTGCAGTTTCGGCGGCCGGGATGAGAAGTGGCTGCGGGGAAAGAACCGGCAGTGGTACTTCATCACGCCGGACGGGACGCTGTACCACTGGTCGTCGGGCAATGCGCCCCTGGCCACGCTGGGGGGAAGGGTCTGGCGCTGGTTGTTTGGAGGCCAGATCGCCGCGGAGGAGATCGCTTTTCTGGGACCGGTGGATGGCCCCTGGTACTACGCCGATCCACACCGCTTGAATGCGCAGCTGTTCAAGTCGGTCACCACGGGTCCCCAGGTCCTCGAAGGGTTGACCCGCGCCGACGGCGGTGTGCTGGCGGACGACGTGGGGGAGGCCCAGCGGCGCCTGGAGGGGGCCCTGTTCGGCCCGGACGGCGTGCATACCTGCATGATCCTGACGCTCACCGAGGCGGGGCGTGACGACCTGCATCACATCCTCGGCCGCGGCATGTTGGGCCGACCACGCGGACGCCTGCTGGAGATCGCCGACCAGTGCCAGATTGCGGCGGCCGACCTGCGGCTCGGCGGCCCCCCCGTCGATAACGTGGCCATTGACGAGGAAGGAACGATCACCCTGGTCCGCCTGGTATCGCTGTCGGTCTTGCTGGGCCTGGTCCTGGCATACTCCTGTTTTCGCAGCCTGACCGCCACGATCATTGTCTTCTTTGCCGCGGGCCTGGGGGCGGTCGCGAGTGTGGCGCTGGTCGGCTGGTGCGGATCGACGATGGACGCGATCCTCATGTCGATGCCCTCGCTGGTCTATGTCCTGGGCATCTCCGGCGCGGTCCACCTGATCAACTACTACCGGGAAGCCCTGGAGACCGACGGTCCCGCGGGGGCCCCGGAGAAGGCCGTCTCGCTGGGCTGGAAACCGGCCTTATTGTGCAATGTCACGACCTCCATCGGCCTGGTGTCACTCTGCACGAGTGATCTGACGCCGATCCGCAAGTTCGGGATTTTTTCCGCGCTGGCGGTGATGGCCACGCTGATCCTCTTGTTCACCTACCTGCCGGCCGCCTTACAGCTGTTCCCGCAGAAACCACGTTCCCCGCTGCAGCGACGCCGCGACGAGCAACCCTGGTACGACCGGTATTTGTCCCGGTTCTGGGAGCGGCTGTGCGGTGGCATCATCGGCCATCACCTGCTGGTATCGGCGGCTTGCTTTGCGGTGATCGCGGCCGTGGGATACGGCGTCACCCGGATCAACACGTCGGTGAATCTGCTGAAGATGTTTGACCAGCGGGCCAAGATCCTCAGCGACTACGCCTGGTTGGAGCAGCACCTGGGGAAGCTCGTGCCGATGGAGGTGGTGGTCAAGGTCGCGCCCGAGGCGATGCTGCCGGCCCCGCCGTCCACGGGCGGCGGCGCACCGGCAGCGGGGGCGCGCCATCAGTTGTCCTTCCTCGATCGGATGCTGATCGTCGACCAGATTCAATCCGTGGCGGAGAACGTCTTTGGCGACCGGGGCCAGGGGGTCGCGGGACGTTCGCTGTCCGCGGCGACTTTCGCCCTGCCCAGCTCGCACCGTTACGCGACCTATTCCGGGCGCCTGATGGTCAATTCGGCCTTGCAGAAGCATCGCGACGAACTGCTGGCCTCGGATTATCTGCGCATCGACCAGCAGGATGGCTCGGAGCTGTGGCGGATCAGCCTGCGGATCGGGGCCTTGCAGGACATCGATTACGGCCAGTTCGTGGGCCAGCTGCAGTGCGCGGTCGAGCCGATCATGGCGGCCTGCCGGGCGCGCGAGCAAATCCTGCGCGATCTTGAGTCGCGCCCTGGCCGACGGGGAGCGGCCCGCGTGCTGCTGCTGGGAGCCCCCGTGGACGACGCCCTCCTGGCCCGCGCGGACGCCGGGCCGGCCGATCCCGCGGCGGCTGCGGGCGGCGGTCTCCCGCCGTCCCCCGGCGCCACCGGGCGCGTCGACCAGACGGCGATCTTCGCGACCGTCTTGAGGGACCTGTTGCGAGCTGCCCGCATCGACGTCCGCTACCACAACCCGCAAACCGGTCGCCAGCCGGAGCACTGGGGACCGATCGTGAAACAGTTCGCCTGCGTGGCACTGGTCCGCGGGAACCCCGCGTATGCCCTGGGTGACCTGCGCGGGCACGGGGCGACGGTGATCGACCTGCGCGACCACGTCTTTCACCCGACGTCCGGGACGACGCCCGCCGCTGCGGCCATCGCGACCGCGGCGACGGCCCACGCGGCCCACGCGGCCCGCGGCGGCAGCGACCGGCAGCCGGACGTGACGGCCGTGTACACCGGTGTGGTGCCGATCGTCTACAAGGCTCAGCGAACGCTGTTGCAGAGCCTGATTGCGAGCACCTTCTGGTCGTTCATCACCATCACGCCGCTGATGATGCTGGTCTCCCGCGGCTTCGGTGCGGGACTGGTCGTCATGCTGCCCAACGTCCTGCCCGTGCTGGTGATCTTTGGCGGCATGGGGTGGCTGGACATCCCGGTCGATATCGGCTCGATGATGGCGGCCAGTATTGCCCTGGGCGTGGCGGTGGACGATACGATCCATTTCTTGACCTGGTTTCGCCGGGCGCTGGATTCGCTGGGCGATCGCAAGCTGGCGATCATGGCCGCCTACAAGCACTGTGCCACGCCCACGTTCCAGGCCGCGCTGATCAGCGGCTTGGGCCTGTCGATCTTTGCCTTCAGCACCTTCACGCCCACGCAGCGGTTTGGTTACCTGATGCTGACGATTCTCTTCGCGGGCGTGGCCGCCGAACTGATCTTCATGCCGGCCCTGCTGGCCAGTCCGCTGGGCCGTGTCTTCCGGCCGCGCGGGACCGTTTCGCCGGCCAGCCCTGCCAGCTGCCACGCCGACCCCCATGCCTTGGGCGGATGCGTGGAGCAGCTCCGCAGCGTGACTCCGCCGGGCGGGCTCAGGTGAGGGTTTGCCGAGACGGCGATTCCAGGAGGTCAGGTCCAAGTTTCTAGCCAGCGCGTCCGGGCATGGCGAAGTTATTAGGCGTCCAAGAGTCGGACAAAGAGCGAACAACTGAAACGCGGCCTACTCGGCGGCGATCCAGCCTTTCTGGTGGCCCAGGTTGCGGACTCTGCCGCCGAGAACGGCCTTGGCCAGGAGGGTCGAGGCGAACGCCTTGTTGACGCCCAGGGCGTCCGCCACGTCTTGCACGTAGACCACGTCGCCCCGTTCGCGCACGAATTGCGCGGCGTCCCGCCAGCGGCCGGGGCTGGGGATGTCGTCATCGGTGAGCGGAATCACTCCCGCGACGCCCAGATCGTCGCGAAGTTCGATCACGCCGTCCCAGATCGTGATGCGGTGCCGGCCGGCCTTCCGCCGCTCGCGGCGCAGCGTGACCCGCTTGACGGTTTGCCGAATGGCGAACGCCAGTTTCTCGCGGTCGGCCTCGGTCAGCCGGCCCAGCAGTTCGTCCAGCCGGCCGATCACCGCCAGGGCCTCGGGCGACGGGGCACCTTCGCCGCGGGCCTGCCGCAGCTTGTCTTTTATATTGGCCTCCTGCTCGCGCCAGCCTGCCAGCAGCTTCGAGATGCCGGGAATGTCTTCGGGGTTCGCCAGGGCCAGGTTCTCGGTGGCCCGTTCGATCTTGGCCCGCAGCGCTTCGATCTGCGATTCGAGCCGGCCGACGTTCGCCTCGGCCTTCTTGGTACGGCGGGTGATCTCGCTGCGGATGGCCCGCTTGGTCCGTTCGTCCGACATGAACTGCTGAAGCTTGGCCAGGACGGCCTGCTCGCTGGTGTCGGCCCGAAACGTCGGGCGGTCCGAATCCTCGGGACGCTCCTCAAAGCACCGTGCCGGCAGACCATAGTATCTGCGCACGACCTTCCGTCCCGAATGGCTCATCGTGAACCCTTGCAGCCGCTGACCGCCGTCGGCCAGGTACAAAATGCCTGTCAGCAAGTATCGCCCCGGCGTCGGAGCTTTCGGGGTGCGGTACTTGCGGCGAATGACCCGCCGCGCCCGCTCGAAGGCCTCGCGGCTCACCAGCGGCTCGTGGGCGTCGTCGCAGACCACTCCGCCATCCTCGTGCAGGCTGCGGAACTTGCCTCGCCGCTTGCGGCCGGCCACGATCTTGCCGGCGTAGGCGGGGTTCGACACCGCGCGGCGCACGCTGCTGGCGTTGAACCGCTTGCCGAACATCGTGGTGAAGCCCCGCCGGTTCAGATCTCTGGCGACCGAGCCGGAGGGAGCGAAGTTAGAATGGTGAAGTGTGAAGGGAGAAAGTGAAAGCATGAATTCAGACATACCGCAGCGTAGCTTCGATTTCTCGGTTCGCATTGTGCGACTGTGCCAGGTGTTGGATGAAAAACCCGGCGTCGCGCGCACACTGGCGCGGCAATTGTTACGTGCTGGAACCTCGATTGGTGCAAATGTCGAGGAGGGGTCCAAGAAGCCCACGAACTGATTGCCATACTGACGACAATCACCAAGAAGACAAAAGCGGCTATGTAGTCATCATCGACTTTTTTTCACCCTTCACCCTTCACCCTTCACCCTTCACCCTTCACCCTTCACCCTTCACGTGTGGTTGCACCTCGACGAGGTCGTTGGCGTCCAGGTGCGTCGACCGCCGGCCCGACGCGAGTTCGGCCTGCACGGCAGCGGTCACCTTGCGGATGGCGTCGGCAATCTGCATCTGCGTTGCTATGGGTCGGTTCTCCTATTTGCGGCCGACCAGTGCGAATTGGCCCCGGTCGACCTTCTTGAAGCGGGCGTCTTTGCCCTTGGTGTTGATGTCCCGAAGGATCGAGGCGTATAGCGTCGCGTCGGGCGTCGCGCCGCCTGGGCTGGTCCACAACCCCTGCTTGGCCATCGCCTCGACCATCGTCTTGCAGTTCATTGGCTCGCCCGCCTTGGCCAGCACCGCGACCGCCGCCTCGATCTGGCTCAGCTTCTTGGCGTTCGCCTTCGCGGGCGCCTTCGCGGGCTTCGCCGTCTTCGCCTTGGCGATCTTCGGGCTCGCCTTCTTCGTCGCGGTCTTCTTCGTCTTCATCGTTCGTCCCTTTCGTTCGAGGTTTCCGCTGGCGGGAAGTCCGCCGGCGACAGTGACACATGAGCCAGCAATTTCCGCCCGCAGCAGGCACGGCGGGCCAGAATCGGAACTGAAACCCGGTGATTTCCGTTGCTATCGGCGCGCTGAAGACTTCGTTAAACTCAGGGGGCTTTGTGGGCGAGCAGAAAGAGTCAACCGGCCAATGGCGAAGCTCAGTGAGTACGTGAAGACGGCGGAAGCGGCGGAAATCCTCGGCGTCTCGCAAAACACCCTGCGGACCTGGGCCAGCGCGGCAAGATTCCCGTCCACCAGAACCCAGCCAACGGGTACCGACTATTTTGCAAGACAGACCTCGACGATTTCCTGCGGCAGATCGAGGCAAGCAGAACCAAGCAACCGAAGCGAAAGAAACGATGACCGGGGAACGACCGTCGCAGAAAATCAGAAGAACTTTCGAGGGATGGACCAAAGGTGTCCAGCGTGACTGCTAATCTCATGGAGTTCCGTGAGCCGTAGTATTCAGACTCCGCAAGCGTGTTTTTGCAATAATGCCCCGAACATTCGACAAATCCACAAGGAGAAGAGCTGATGCCGCTGAACTTTGATAACCTCAAGCAATTCGTAGCGGGAGACACCGTTGCTATCCGCGGCACGGCGACGCTGGAGCCAGCAGGCGGGCCGGGAGACAAGATCTTCCCGCCGACTCATGCGGTGGATGACAACAACAAGAAGCCCGGTGCTAAGTACGCGTTCGAGACGCGCCGTATCGATGGGCGCGACGTGACGTGCGTGCTCATCGACTCCGTGCAGAGCCAGGCGAACCGCATGGAGGAGGCGCTTGAGGCGTTGTGGTCTGAGAAAAAGATTGCCCTCCCAGTTATCAGCGTCGACTTCTCGTCGGTCGCACCCGAGGTGGGACGCGTCACGTCGCTTACTGCGCCCCACCGCATCGCCGATGCGCTGCTGCGAGACAGTCTCTTCACCGAGGGAGAAGGAGAACAAGCAAAGACTATGCTCTTCCGCCTCTCAGCCATCGGGAAGTCGTTCACCGACGCGAGCACCAAGAATGCAACCGCGTTGTTCAAGGTTTGCCCAACGGGGCTCGTCTTCGGGTTGTGGGACAGCACGGGACCAAAAGGCGGCCTCGGCGCGAAGTTCCAGCGGGCGCTTGTCTCCGAGATTGTCGGTATCAACGCGGCCCCAGGCAGCAAGACTTCCAGCCGCATCGACCCCGCGCAGTTGGTGAACGCGGCCGCGACTATGTACCGAAAGCAGCCAGCTGCTGGTGAGCTGCTAACATGGACCGCTGACGAAGGTGAGGCAGAACGCGGGCCTGTCGGAACCGAAACTGACGTGCCATTGAAGTGGGGTGCGAAGAGAGACGGCGATAAGTGGAAGCAGGGCGAAGGCAAACTGACAACCGCTAACCACAGCAATATCCCGCCTACGATTGACTCGGTCGCCGGTGGCGTGACGATTGACGAGGCAAGGCACACCGTGGTGCTCTCGCTTGCGTCGTTGCGACGCTTGCGATTCACCACTGGAGCTGAGGAAGCTCGCACGGTCCTGGCTGCGCTCGGGTTGCTCGCCGTATTTGCGGCGGAGAGCAGCGGACACGACTTGCGTTCCCGCTGCTTGCTCGTACCGAAGAAGGGCTTGGCGCTGAAGCTCGAAGCAGTCGCTCGAGATGGAGGCACGACTCCCATCGAACTCGACCTCACTGGAGCCAGCAAGCTCTATAGCCAAGCTGTCGCAGCGCTGCCCGAGGATGTGAGGTTCGAAAAGCCCGCCGGCGAATCGCTCGCGGAACTACAGCCTTCGCCGAAGCTCGCCAACCTCGTGAAAAGGAGCCGCGAACTAGCGGCGGCCGGGGCTGATGTCGGAGACGCATGATGTTAGCGATCGAGATCGAACTCCTGACAGGACGCTACGCGGCAACCGCGCACAACGATCGCGGTCGCGGCGAGTGGCCCCCACACCCCGCGCGCTTCTTTTCGGCGTTGGTCGCGGCGCTCCACGACAACGACGAGGTTGACCAAGCCGAGCGAGCGGCGCTCCTGTGGCTTGAGGTGCAGAGCGCGCCGTCGCTGTGGGTCGACCCCGATCTGAGAGTCGGGAGGCGACAAGTTCAAGACGTCTACGTGCCGGTTAACGATGTCACTCTGGGAGAGACCATTGAGTCCTTCGGCAGCTCGGAGCAGCGCGCGATTGACGAGGCAACCGCGAAAGTCGCGCAAGCTGAGGCAAAGCTGAATGCCGAGAAGTCCAAGACTCCTCCGGATAGCGTCAAAGTCGGGAAGGCCGAGAAGGCGTTGACGAAGGCGAATGCGGAACTGACGAAGAAGAACGACGCGCTTGCCAAAGGCCCACCGGCTGCAGACCTGGCCAAGGCGATTGCGCTAATGCCCGAACGCCGCACTCGCCAAGTGCGAACCTTCCCTGTCGTACTCCCCGAGACGCCTATGTTGGCGTTCCTCTGGCCTACTGCCGATCCCTCGCCGCATCGAGTCGCACTCGAACGACTCTGCACACGTGTGACCCGTCTCGGCCATTCTTCCTCGCTCGTGCGATGTACCGTCGTCGTCGATCGCGACATCACACCGACCCTCGTTCCAAGCGACGACGGTGAAATCGTTCTGCGCGTGGTCGGGACCGGCCAGCTTGAGCGCCTCGAGCGATCCTTCGAGCACCATCAGGGCGTCGAGAGTCGCGTGCTCCCAGCCCGTCCTCAACGCTACCGCGCGGCGTCCAGTGAGGTTGCGGCTTCGCCAATGGCGGAGAGCGCGTTCTCGACCGACTGGGTGCTCTTCGAGCGGGTTGGCGGGTCACGGCCGGTGGCTTCACGTGCGACCGATCTTTCTCGCGCGCTGCGTGGTGCGCTGATCGAAGCCCACGGCAATCAATATCTTCCGGAGACGCTCTCGGGGCACACGGCGAGCGGCCCGACGGAACAGCCGCATATCGCGTTCGTCACGCTGCCATTCGTCGGGCACGAGCACGCCGATGGTGCGATCATGGGCATTGCGCTGGTGCTCCCGCACGAGCTTCCAAAGAGCGACCGCGAACTGCTGTTTCGCCTCATCGCGAAGTGGGAGAAGGAGCGTGCGAACACTCTTGGCAACCTGACGGTCGCGGGTGAGTCGCTTCCCTCCTTCGTTGTCCGGCGCGTGGACGTTTCCGCTAGGGCTGCCCTCGATCCAGCACGGTGGTGTCGCGCCTCCACCCGCTTCATTACCGCGACGCCAATCGCCCTCGACAGGCACCCGGGCAACTTACGCAGCAACCAGCGCGGCACCGCGCACAAGGCAGCGTTAGAAGCGCAGCGGACCATCAGCGAAGCGTGCTTCCGCGTTGTCGGAGTTCGTCCCTGCGCCGTCGAAGTGTCGCTCCCGCCGCTGCTTCAGGGGGCGCAACACGTGCGTGACTATCCGCCGTGGCCCGGACGCCCAGGTCGAACGCCGCGCGCGCGCGTCCACGCCGATATTCGCTTCGAGACTCTCGTGGGAGGACCGCTTTTGGTTGGTGCTGGGCGTTACTTTGGTCTGGGTCTTTGTTTGCCCGTGGAGGACCGATGACGCTCTCCACTTCTGACTTTAGTTCCTTTCACTCAGCGGTGCATGGCGGCAAGCTGCCCTTTACCTGGCAGCAGCGCCTGCTCAAGCAGATTGTTCGAGACAAGGCTTGGCCGCGCGTTCTCGATCTTCCAACCGGCACCGGAAAGACCACGTGCATCGATATCGCTCTGTTCGCGCTCGCACTCGACGTGGCGAACATTGACACTGAGCGTTGGTGCCCGCGGCGCATCGCGATGGTCGTGGACCGCCGCATTGTCGTCGATCAGGTTGCGGAGCGCGGGCGCTCAATCTTGCGCAGCTTGATGACCAGCACAGACAACATCGTCGTCGAGGTCGCCAGGCGGCTGCGCTCCCTGACTCGCACGGGCGATGACCCCCTGGGCGTGTTCACGCTGCGCGGCGGTATGCCAAAGGACGACGGCTGGGCGCGTACGCCTGATCAGCCACTTGTCATCGCCTCGACCGTGGATCAGATCGGCTCGCGAATGCTCATGCAGGGCTATGGCGTGAGCCAGGGAATGAAGCCTGTCCACGCAGGACTGCTCGCCAACGACACGCTGCTCCTCCTCGATGAGGTGCATCTCTCCGAGCCATTTCGGCAGACGCTCGATCAGCTCGCGCGGCTGCGAACGCGATTCTCGGGCAGCGGCGTGAAGACGCGATTTGCCCACGCGTTCCTATCTGCGACGCCAGGTACCGGTGCAACAACGCCCTTCGCGCTGCTCGATGACGAAAAGAAGCCGGACTCACGGCTCGGGCCACGACTGCACGCCAGCAAGCCCACCCGCCTCCTTGAGGTAGACGATCGGGCCGCCCTGGAAAAGGCGTGCGTCGACGAGGCGAAGGCGCTGATTGAAAAACACCGCACGGTCGCCGTCGTCGTCAACCGCGTCGCGAGTGCCAGCGTGATCGCGCAACGGCTCGGCGAGATGCTGGGTACGGATGCGACTGTCACCCTGCTCACGGGCCGCATGCGTCCGCTCGACCGTGACGACATCCTCCGCGAGCTGAGACCCGCCGTGCAGACGGGGCGCGATCGGAGCGACGATAGCCCGAAGCGCGTGATCGTCGGCACCCAATGCATCGAGGCAGGAGCAGATTTCGACTTTGACGCCCTCGTCACCGAGGCCGCGAGCTTGGATAGTCTGCGACAGCGTTTCGGTCGCGTGGATCGACTTGGACAGTACGGGAGATCTGAGGGCATCATTGTCCACGACAAGTCTGCTAAGGACGATCCGATTTACGGGAAAGCAATCGTCGAGACGGTCAAGTGGTTGAACAGCGAAGGGGGACGACGGACGAAGGCGATTAAGTCTGAGCTTGCTGAGGAAATGAAGCGGCGCAAAGGGGCACTCTCGGGGTTGAGCGGTGCCGACAAGAAGCTCGCTGAAGCGAGGAACAAGGCCTACAAAGAGGCCATTGAGGATGGTTTGCCACAAAGGGCCCTCGATCTCGGTGTGATCGCGCTTCAACCACCAGGAGGCGCCGACTTGACCAAGTTGCTCGCGCCCAAGCCCAACGCACCGACACTGCTTCCTGCGTATCTCGACTTGTGGGTGCAGACTTCGCCCGCACCGAGCCAGCTTCCCGACGTAAGTCTTTGGTTGCACGGCCCAAACTCCGGTCCCGCCGATGTGCAGGTTATCTGGCGAGCCGATCTCTCTGAAGATGTCCTTCAGCGTGTAGACGCCGAGGCTGCAACAGTCATTGTGGCGGCAGTCCGACCTTCAAGTCTCGAAGCAATGTCACTGCCGTTCATGACCGCACGGGCTTGGCTCGCAAACCGATCGATTCGCGATCTGGGAGACACTGAGGGTGCGACGACTGAAGACAGTGATGAGCCGAATACGGCAGGACGTTACGCGCTCCGCTGGAGAGGCGATGAAAGTGAGATTGTCTGCTCGCATTCCGACTCAGTGCCCTCGCTGAAGCCAGGTGACACCATCGTCGTACCAGTAAGTTACGGCGGAATTCACTGCGGTTGCTTCGACGGAACGTCAACCGCCCCTGTAGAAGATCGCGCAGAGCAGGCCGAACTGTTCGCTCGAGCGCGGCCCGTGTTGCGGCAGCATCCCGCTGTCGTGGACAACCTCGGGCTCTCGCTGCCGCTCGACGATTCTGATGAGGCACGCACTTTGCTCGGTCGCCTCGCATCGAGTGCCGACTGGCCAGCGTGGAAGCGCCTTTGGGCTGAGAAGCTCGCCAAGGGGCGCGGTTCGCTCGTCGTTCCCGGCGAGCCCGCGTGGACCGTGATCGACGCAAAACGAGTGCCGCTCGCCGGCCTCCGAGACGTTCTTCAACCCGAGGAATCGTTTGAAGACGGCGTTGAAGTGACGACCGACGGCGACGACTCGTTTTGTGTGGGGCGCGCCGTCTCGTTGGCCGAGCATTGTAGTGATGTCGAGATGTTCGCGCGCGAGTTTGCGGCACGTTGTGGACTTGGGAAGTGGCTCACCGAACACATCGCACTCGCCGCGTGGCTACACGATATTGGCAAAGCCGATCGTCGTTTCCAAATCATGCTACGTGGCGGGAGCGAAATCGAATACTTCAAGGACGAAATGCCTTGGGCCAAGTCATCTATGGCTCCGGGAGCCCGCGCAGCGCGTAAACTGGCCCGCGAGCGCAGTGGCTACCCGAGCGGCGGCTACTTTCACGCCGTTCAGTCGGTCGCAATGCTGGATGGCAAGGAGGCGGTCCTCGCTGAACGACTGAAGAACTGCAATGCCATGAAGGAGCCCGACCTCGATCTTGTGCTTCACCTGATCGCGAGTCATCACGGCGAGTGCCGTCCTTTCGCGCCCGTCGTGATTGGCAACGCTCCCATTAAAATCACCCTCGCCGGCCACTCGAGCACCGCATTCGGCGATATCGATTTTTTCGAGCTTCCGTCAAACCCCATGCTACATCGCCTGGATTCTCCGCTTTCCGACCGTTTCTGGGCTCTGGTGGCAAAGTACGGCTGGCAAGAACTGTGCTGGCTCGAGGCGATCCTTCGTCTTGCCGATCACCGTGCGAGTGAAGAGGAGCAATCGAAGGAGGCTTTACCTTGACCCGCATTGAACTCGTGGGAGTGGACGGCTCCAATCCACTCGGTTTCCTTGCAGCGCTGGGGCTGCTTCGCGTCGTTCCCGGCACGAAGCTTGGCTTCTCCGACGACGGTTCGTTCCGGGCCTTTGTCGACGGTCTCGGCAGGAGCGAGTCCGATGTCGCGACGCTCATCGCGGCCGACGCAGAAGCTGCTGCGAACGAGTGCGCGCCGTGGCGATTCACGTACACGAAGGCCGCAACCAAGAAGCAAGGTCCGCAAAAGGTTGCCGACCTCAAATCGCCGCCGGAAGACTTCAAGAAGTTCCTCGCGACCTGCATCGAGGCATGGTTGACGGGCAACGATGAGGCAGCCGGCTATGCGGCGGCCTATGGCACTGACATCGCGGTCGATGGCAAGGGGAACACGAAGCCTACCGCGTTTCACTTCACTGCTGCGCAGCAGACCTTCCTCGGTGCGGTGGAGGGTATTCGCGCTTCGCTGACGCAAGAGTGGGTTAAGACATCACTGTTCATGGGGCACGGCGAGCGGACGGGCAGCAACCTTCGATGGAACCCAGGCGCTGAGCGCAACTGGGCCTTGATGGCGAACAACCCGAGTGGCGATGGAACCCGCGTGGATGCCCCGTTGGAATGGCTCGCTTTCTGCGGCCTGCCGCTTCTGCCAAGCTTTCCGCGCGGCTCGAGGATCATCACTACCGGCGTCGTGGGTCGAGGCGATGACATGACGTTCACATGGCCGCTCTGGTCTATTCCGGCTTCGCTGCCCACGACGCGTTCGCTGATTCAGATTGATTGGAACGGGAGTGCCACGGAACGAACAGCGCGCGGCATCTTCGCGATCTGTAGTTCCGCTATCCGTCGCACGAGCCAGGGGTTCGGGAATTTTGGGCCGTCGTCGGTAGAGAGCTGATGCAAGACTTTGTCGCCCGAGCCGCCGGGTTGCCAGCCCGGCGGCTCACCTACGGTTCAACCAAATTGTCAAAGAGCGATTCGCGGACGCACATCCCCGTCCGGTCGGTCGGCGCAGGTGCCGTCGCACCCGGCGGGCCGAAAAGTGGTCGCGGCGGGGATCAGGCCTGCCGCATGCGCTGTTCAATCTGCTCGCGGCGTTTGTCGAGGTCGGCCCTCGCCTTCTCCAGGCGCTTCGCGGCGCGGCGGGCGCTGTCGGCTTCCTTGCGGTAACGCTGGGCGACCTCGCGGCGGGCCTCGGTGTCGCCACCCGTCAGCTCGCGCTCGCCCCGCTGGTGTTCCGACCGGGCATTCTCTTCCATGTAGGTCGCCCGGTCGGCCTGCTTGCGGCACTGCTCGTCGAGCCGGCGGGCCTCGGCGTTGAGCTCGTCCATCTCGCGCCGCAGGTCGGCGTCATCGCAGGTTTGCATCAACACTGCCGACGCCCGACTGGCGTCTGCAATCGCCAGGTCGAGCTCGCGGCGACTGGCATACAGCGGCGCTGTCGTGTCGTTGTGCTGCCGTTCGGCGACCTCAGGCACTCGATCGGCGGCAGCGATCTGCGAGTCGATTTCGCGCCGCTCCGCCTCCAGCTTGGGCAACGAGTTGACCATCGCCTTGAGGGCCATGCGGTGCTGGTAGCGCTCAACGTCATTCCGCAGGTCGTCGACTGACTTGCCGGCGCTCGCCAGCAGACGTTCGACCTCGGCGGGGTTGGGCTCCTCGCCCGTCGCGATCCCCGCAACGAGTTCGCGGTAACTGGCGACGGTCCCCTGGACCTTCTGCTGCTGTAGGCCCATGAACTTCTCGACGAATGCTGTAATGCTCATGGGGATACTCCTTTCAAATGGGGAAACCGGTCGTGGTACGAAACGAAGTCTTGGGCCCAGAGGCGCGAGTACGCCGGCGGCGGGTCGGTCGCGGCAATGTCGCGGACCAGCATGTCAGTGCAGCGGGCCGGATCGTCGCCCAGTGCGTCCTGGTAGTCGCTGGCGTGGGACAGCCCGTAGCGATGCCCGGCACAGATCGCGGCCGGGTCGATGTCGACGCCGGCCCGCTCGGCGCGATGGCAGAGGTGCAAGGCGATGCGGATGAACCCGGCCTCGTGGCCGTGGTAGGCCGGCAGATCGGCGCGCGGCGGACGCGTGGTGCAGTCGGCCACGACGAGGCTTTCGAATAGCAAACGGTCGGGATCGACGCCGGCGCGGTCGGCGAAGGGCGCCGGCCGGTGAAGAACGTGGCCCGGTTCGTGCAACACGTAGGCCGGCACGACGTATTTCAAGTTTTCCGGGTCGAAGTCGTCGGCCAGGGCCACATCGTTGATGACCATACACGGCCCGCGGCCACAATAGCCGGGGATGTAATCGGCTAGGCAAGTATCCAAACTCGGCAACGTATAGCCGTAGCAATGGTCGCCTGAGCCGCAATCCGCCGGCAGGATCGATTGCGCAACGGTGTACATTGGAACGCCATCGAGGTCGCGGCCGGCGACGGCGCGGCATGCGATGTTGCCTTTCCGTGAGACAATCATCGGGCCGTGGCGCGATCGAGATGCGCTCGAGATCGATGTCGCACGTGACACACTCGGCCACGTGCTTGAGCCACGGCACGATGATCTCGGGGGCGATCCGGTCTTCCACGACGCCGGCCCTCACGAGCTCGTCGCGGCATTGGCGCACGAACTCGAAGCCATGCACGCGCCCGCGGGTGCGGGAGGCCTCAACCTCGTGGCCCTCGCGGTAGATGATCTGTTGGCCGATCCAATGACCGTCGCCAAAGAGCACGGCGGACGGCACGATCACCTGGGCCTGTTCGCGGGCCCGACGGCGCTCGTCCCACGCCTGCTGGATCGCAGCCTCGTCGACTTTGTCCCACCGCGCGGCCTCGTGGGCGGCGGCTAGAAATGCCGCGCGATACGCCTGCTCGGCGGCCTGCTGCGTCGGCGTCCGCGGCCACCAGGGGCCGTCCTCGTAGAACCGCACGTGACCATCAGGAACTGTGATCATGGGGCGTCGCCTCCCGTGCGGGCGTCGGCTTGCGGCGTGGCCGGTTCGTCGAGCGACGAATCGCCTGCCGCCTTCGGCTTTTCGCCGTCTTGCTCGCGCTTGTAGAGGTCGAGCAGAACGTTGGCCCAAGCGCCAGCGACGTCTTCCGGCAATTCCTGGGCGGCATCTGGTTACGTGGTCGAAGTGCTCATTGTTTCCTCCTGCTGCGCCGGCGCGCACCGCGATCCTGGTCATTCCTCGGGGATTGCATTGGCCGGTTCGTCCCTTAGTTACCTATGCCGTCGGCGCGGGGCAATGCGCGCGAATGGGCAAGTTTTCAATCTCTCCGTGGATGGCCGCGCACTGGGCGTACAATGGTTGCCAACCGGACCGCGAGGCGACCTGTCGCAAACGATGCGGCCCGCTACGTGGTTATTTGCCGGTCGCGCCTCCACTTCGCCGTGACCCTGCAAACACACATGTGCGGCCATGCCCCTGCAATGCGCCGCATAAGTGCTGCGAAATGCGCCGTGACCCTGCCAACGTCCCGCACCCGCCGCCGGGATCAAGTCGCCGCCGGGCACGTTTGCCTGACCGTATAGGAACCCGATGGGCGGACGGACTGACGATTTGGGATCGCCTTTTTCCTCCGGGGAAGGCACGTGGCCCTCTACTTGTTGACCTACCCGGTTCGTGGCCAAGATGACGACAATCGCCCCGCCGGGCTCGCCAGCAGCGCGAGCGGGCCGGGGCGTGGGGGCGAGATTTGGTTGTTAGCGAAGAGACCGCCTCTTGAACGCCCAACTTGATCGGCGAAGCATGGACCAGACCCCGGACCGAGGCGCGTCGGCACAGGGCCTCAGCACGCGTCTTGATCTCCGGCTTCGCCGCGCGGTCGCGGCGCGGTTGTCGTCCCGAGGAAAAGGCAGACGGCTCCGGGTAGAATCATCCACGGTGGCGGCCCGGGGGGGTGCCACGCAGCCAGATCCGCGTTGGACGGGGGGGCACCTCATGGGGTTGGCAATGCGATCGACGGTTCCTGGGCGCACGAGGAACCGCCTGGTCTTGGTGGCACTGGCCCTCGCGGCCCCGCTGGCCGGCCCGCCGACAGCGACCGCGGGGAACGAGTGGGACAGGGATGCGCCGCGCATCGAGCAACTTTGGCCCGGGCCGGCCCCCGGCGCGCTGGGCAATGAGCCGAAGGATCGGCCGGCGCTGCACGTCTACCTGCCCGAGTCATCGCGGGCCAACGGCACGGCGGTGGTCGTTTGTCCTGGCGGCGGGTACGGCCATCTGGCGATGGAACACGAGGGAGCGGACATTGCGCGCTGGCTGAACAGCCACGGCGTGGCCGCCTTCGTGCTCGATTACCGCCATCGCGGCAAGGGCTACGGGCACCCCGCCCCGCTCCAGGATGCCCAGCGGGCCCTGCGGATGGTGCGGGCCGACAGCCAGCAGTACCGCGTCGCGCCGGACCGGATCGGCGTGCTGGGGTTCTCGGCGGGCGGCCACCTGGCCTCGACGCTGGGAACCCATTTCGACGACGGCGACTCGCAGTCGTCGGATCCGGTCGAGCGGGTCAGCTGCCGCCCGGATTTCCTGATCCTCTGTTACCCGGTGATCCTGTTTGGCCAGCCCGGCATGCACGCCGGGTCGCAGAGGAACCTGCTGGGGGCTAGCCCATCGGACGAACTGGTGCGGAGCCTTTCCAACGAGCAACAGGTCACGGCCCGCACGCCGCCGACGTTTTTATTTCATACGGACGAGGACCGGGGCGTGCCGGCGGAGAACAGCGTTCGTTTCTACCTCGCCCTGCGTGGGGCGGGGGTCCCGGCCGAGCTGCACGTCTATCAGAAGGGTGCCCACGGATTGGGGCTGGCGCCCGCCGTCCCGGAAACGTCCAGCTGGCCGGACCGCTGCGTGGGCTGGCTGCGCGGGCGGGGCTTGCTCACGCCGTAACCGTTCACAGCCCGGTGGAGGATCTTGCCTGATTCCAGGGGGTCAGGTCCATGTTTTCGGCCAGCGCGTATCTGCGAGGTCGAGTTTGTCGGCCGAAAAATGGACCAGACCCCGACCCGTGAACGGTTACCTCACGCCGCCTTAGCCCGGAATATTCATCAACCTAACGAGTAAAGTTGCAACGTAAAGCAGAGAAACAGGCTGTGGCTATCTTCCCAGAAACACCGCGCAGATCAGCCGGCACGCGCTAGCGTCCGGTTCTCCCCAATTCCACCAAAACCGGACGCTAGCGCGCTTGCGGCTCATGAATAATCCGGGTTCGTCCCACCGGCCGACCCCCGGGCTTGTGTACCCCAGCCCTTGCATGCTCCGATCACACGCCGGGCCGGATCGCGATCTGGTCAGGGTCGTTCGAGCGACTCGAGCAGGCGTTGCTTCTCGGCCTCCAGCGGGAACGGCTCGTACGTGGTCAGCGCGGTCATCTGGGTCTCGCGGCCGCGGATGCCCGGGGGAAGGCTGCCGTCGCGACGCGCCAGCTGGCGTTGATCCATGTCGATGCGGCGCGCCCGCTGGACGAGTTGTGCCAGCAACTGTTCGGCGTCCCGGATCTGCTGCTGGAAGCGGGCCTGGGCGTCGGCCGCCCGTCGCTCGAGGACCGCCCGCTGGGCCAGCAGCGGGCTGGCATCGCGCTCCAGCAGAGACAGGTCGCCCCAATAGCGCGACTGGATGATTTCCAGGCGCTCGATCTCCAGTCGCAGGTGGGCGATTTCGTGGGGGTCCCGCGCGCGGGCCAGGCGGTTGGACAACAGAACGATTTCGTCCTCGAGCAGGACGACCTCGCGCTTGACGGCGCTGGCTTGCCGCTCGATCGTGGCCAGCGAAGCGACCAGCGGCTGGTCGGCCGTGGCGATCTCGCCGAGCGCGCTCTGCAGCTGGCTTTGCGCGTCGTCGCGGCGCTGCCGTGCCGCCTCCGACTGTGCGTTCAACTGCTGCCGCTCCTGTTCCAATTGCTTGCCGACCCGCTCGGCGTGCTCGGCCCATTGCTGCTGGGCCTGTGCGCGGTCCTGCTGATTGCCGGCCGCCAGCTGTTGGAATTTGTCCCGCACCTCCTGCCGCGCCTGTTGGAAGGCATCGCGTTGCGGCGGGTCCAGGCGGTCGAGGACGGTCCGCTCGTGCGGCGCGCGGAGCGAGTCAACCTGGTCGCTGCGGGCCGGGCCCTCGAGGAAACCGAACATCCGGCCGAGAAACCGGGCCAGTTCGAGCTCGGAGGGTGGGTCTTGGGCCGCGGCCTGGGGCAGCAGGCGGCTTAACTGGTCCATCGCCACCAGGGCCGCGTCGGGGCGGCGCTGGAGCATCAGCAGCCAGGCCCGGGCCCGCCAGGCAGCCAGGTGCTCCTTGTCGGCCTTCAGGATGCCGTCAAGCAACTCCGCCGCCTGCTTGTGCTGCTGCTGCCTGAGTTGCACGAGGGCGTAGGCATAGCACAGGCTGGGATCGTCCGGCGCGGACGTGTTCAGCTGTTCGAATTGGGTCTTGGCTTCCGCCCGGGCCTGGGCCGACAGCGGCCATCCCTGCTCGAGCAATTGCGCGATCCCTTTCCGCAGCGCGGCATCGGCGGGTTCAGCCCCGGCCAGGGGGGCGACCAGCAGGCAAACGGCGGGACCGGCCAGCAGGCAAGCGACGCGCAACATGACTGCACCTTTTCGTGGGTGCCAGAAGCCGGGGAGCGGATGCCCTACCCGTCCACCGCCCACCCCCGGGGATCCTAGTCGTCTGGCCTCCAGCCGGCAAGCACGCCGCGCGCGACTCGAATCCGCGGCCCTCCGGAGCCGGTTGCGGACCGGGGCGGGGACGGCCTGGCGGCCGGCCAACCCTCGCGCGCACGCGGCGTTGACCGTGCCGCCCACGTCGTGATCGGCGGCGAGGCGCGCTCAGGCAGCGGGCAGGCGCCTCAATCGGGTTTCGTGATTCCGGGAGGGCGAAACTCCCCGGGAGGGCGAGGCTCCCGCCGAGCCGCCAACCCGGTCAGCGCACCGGCTCGGCAGGAGCCTCGCCCTCCCAAGATCGTGCAACTCCGGCGGGCCAGGGCGCCGCGCGCGACTCGGATCCGCACCCAGCCCAGGCCGGTTACGCGGTGGCGTCGCCGTCCGCCTCGGGACGGGCCGGATCGTGCGCCAGCAGCCAGTCTTCAAGGTTCACCTGCTGGATGCGGGGGGCCCGCAACAACGCGGCCCGCTTGGGCAGCAGCGACTGCAGCCAGGGGCGGCGAATGACCGCCGAGAGGGCCCGCATGCTGACGCTGTGCCGCGTCTGGGATTCGACGTCCACGGCCAGGCGGTGGAAGGTGGCCGGGATGATGTTGGGCTGGGGACCGACATGCACGACCGTGTCGATCCCCCGGGCCAACGTCTCGTACACGACGTCCCACAGCCGCTGGGGATGATCCACCCAGCGGGCGAGGATCTGGCGGGCGTTATGGTCGTCGTAGCTGAACGTGCCGGTGACCAGCGAGCAGACCGGTGGGCGGGGGGCGACAAAGCCGCCCCGCAGGGTGTGCATCATGGCGGCCGAGCGGTTGGGGATGCTCCGCTCCCACATGATCGGGGTGTGCAGCGGCGGCCAGTGGCTCTCGTTGCGGCGCAGGTGCACGCCGGCCGGCAGTGCCTCCTGCACCTGCTGGATGCGGTCCGCCAGGATCTGCAGCGAGCTGCCCGTGCCCATGACCAGCACGGAGTTGGGCGAGAGGATCGCGGAGATGCCGATCACACCCTGGCCCCGGTTGTTCACGCGCAGGCAGAGCCGTTCGATCTCGTCCACCGGCAGCGCGGCGCCGCGGGAGAACAGCACGCCCAGGGTGGTGTCGCGGGCCAGCTCCACGCAGTCCTCCGCCATGGTCAGGGGCACCCGGAGCGCCTCGCCCATATCGATCACGCCGCCGGCCACCAGGGCGCTGATCTCCCCCAGGCTGAACCCGTACGACATCCGGGCCTGGCGGTAGTCGATGGCGAAGCAATCCTGCAGCAGTTGCAGCTGGGCCTGCTCGATGGCCACGATCATCCCGATCGCCTCGGCGTACGTGTCCAGCGACGTCTCGCGGCGCTGGCGGACCATCGACACCAGGTCGACCGGCCGCCGCGTGACCCTGGCACAAACCTCCGAGGCGGCGGCCAGGTGGTCCGCGACCACGGGACCATAGACGGGGTGTTCCAGGAGTTCGGGACTTCGCCCGAGGTTCGTGACGTTGTAGCCGCGAAAGGCCAAGGCGGCGTTGAAGATCGCTTCCGACAGCTTCACGGCTTGGGCGGCGGGTGGCAGGGCGTGACAGGTGGTGGACGGCCTGCGGAATGAAACCAGCTGTCGCGCCGGCGGGGCGACGGGCTTGCTCGATCCCGACCCGGGCATCTTAGCCGATCGGCCGTGCTGCGGCTGCGCGGATCCGGCCGTTGCTGGCGGAGCCAGGTGCAAGTACAACCAACAAGATAGATGCGTTTTCGAAATTCTGGGAGGGCGAGGCTCCCGCCGAGCCGAGAAACGCCTGACGCGCCGGCTCGGCGGGAGCCTCGCCCTCCCAAGATTGTGCAGTTCTGGTTAGCGCGTCCTGTATCTCCCAGGATCACGCAAGGCTATTTATGTCCGCTCCGGAGAACCCGCCGCGGCGCTTCGAGCTCGCCGCTGCCCAGCCGTCGCTCGCGGGTGCCAGTGCCGTGGTCACCGGCGCGGGACGGGGCATCGGCCGCGCGATTGCGCTGGAGCTGGCCGCCCGCGGGGCCGACGTGCTGGTCCACACCGGCGCGCGGCAGGAGGCGGCGGAAGCGGTAGCCGCGGAGATTCGCCAGTCGGGGCGCGAGGCCACCGTGGTGGTCTGCGACCTGGCCGAGCCGTCCCATCACGAGTCGCTGCTGCGCGCGGCGCTCGCGTGGCGCCGCACGCTCGACATCTGGATCAACAACGCCGGCGCGGACGTGCTGACCGGTCCCGCGGCCCAGGATACGTTTGAAACGAAACTCGAGCGGCTGTGGCAGGTGGACGTGCGGGCCACGATCCGGCTGGGGAGGATCGTCGGAGCGGTGATGAAGCAGCAGGGCAGGGGGGCGATCCTGAACATGGGCTGGGACCAGGCGCAGTGGGGCATGGCCGGCGACAGCGGCGAGATGTTTGCCGCCGTGAAGGGCGCGGTGATGGCCTTCAGCCGCAGCCTGGCGCGGTCGCTGGCGCCGGAGGTGCGCGTCAATTGCCTGGCCCCCGGCTGGATCAAGACGGCGTGGGGCCAGCAGGTTTCGGACGACTGGCAGGCGCGGGCTGGCCGCGAGTCGCTGCTGGGCCGCTGGGGCACCCCCGAGGACGTGGCCCGGGCGGCCTGCTTCCTGGTCTCGCCGGAGGCCGCCTTCATCAACGGCCAGATCGTGGCGATCAACGGGGGCTGGCGGTCGCCGGGATGACGGTCTTACCCGTCGGCCGGCAGCGGCGGCCCCGTTGCCTCGATTTCGGCGGGGCGACGGCAAGTCGGTCCACCGGCAGCGGTTCGGGAAATGACGTCGAGCAACCGTTGGCCTGCCGCGAGCTCGACACCCGAGTGCATTGCCCAAGCCAGATTTTCGGATCAGCCGCGGGGCGCTAGCCCGCGGTCCGGCCGGAAAAACCGCGGGCTAGCGCCCTCCGGCTAGTTTGCCGAACCCGAACATTGGAAATGGACAGCATACCAGGCCACGACGTGCATTCGGCCGAGCTGGGTCCATGAACGCCACCCCCCACATCCACTTCGTGACCGGGCGGCTGGCCGAAGCGTCCTTGCGCGAGGTGGTCGCGCCGCTGGCGGCGGAGCTCGGCTTTCATTACACGGTCGACGTGTTGCCGATCACCGTGGCGGCGCTGATGACGACCGAGTGGGTGGCGCGGCACCTGGACCGCGTGGCGGCGGCGACGCGGGTGGTGCTGCCGGGCTACTGCACCGGCGACCTGGCCCCCCTGGCGTCCCGGGCGGGAGTGCCCGTCGAGCGCGGTCCGCGCGATCTGTACGGGCTGCCGGAATACCTGGGCGGTGCTGCCGGCCCGCCGGCGGGGTACGGTGAGTATGCCATCGAGATCCTGGCCGAGATCAACCATGCGCCGCGGCTGTCGCGGGCCAGCGTGCTGGAGTTGGCCCGCCAGCTGGCCCGCGACGGCGCCGACGTGATCGACCTGGGCTGCGACACCGACCAGGTCTGGTCCGGCGTGGGAGACTGCGTTCGCGCGCTTCGCGACGCGGGGCTGCGGGTGTCGATCGACAGTTTTCAGCCGCGCGAGATCGAAGCGGCCGTGCGGGCGGGGGCCGAGCTGGTGCTGTCGGTCAATTCCACCAACCGCGCCGCCGCGGCGGACTGGGGTTGTGAAGTGGTCGCGGTGCCCGACGAACCGGCGACGCTGGCGGGCCTGGACGAGACGCTCGACTGGCTCCGCGACGCCCGCGTTCCCTTCCGCATCGACCCGGTGCTGGAGCCGATCGGCTGCGGCTTCACCGCCAGCTTGCGGCGCTACATCGAGCTGCGCGCGCGTTACCCGCTCGAACGGATGCTGATGGGCATCGGCAATCTGACCGAGATGACCGATGCCGACTCGGCACCGCTGAACGTCGTGCTGCTGGCGATCTGCGCCGAGCTGCGGATCGACAGCGTCCTCACGACCGAGGTGATCAACTGGGCCCGCACGAGCGTGCGCGAGTGCGACCGGGCGCGTCGGCTGGTGCATTTCGCCGTCCGCCGCGGCGTGGCGGCCAAGCACCTGGAGCCGCAACTGGTGATGCTCCGGGATGTGCGTCTGGCCCCGCGGGGCGCGGACTACCTCGCGCGGCTGGTCGGCCAGATACGGGATGCCAACTACCGGTTGTTCGCCGAGGAAGGGCAGCTGCACCTGGTCAGCCGCGGCCTGCACCTGTCGGCGGCCGATCCGTTCTTGCTGTTCGACAAGCTGCTGGCCACGGCGCCGCGCAACCTGGATGCCTCGCACGCGTTCTATCTGGGCTTTGAGCTGGCCAAGGGACTCCTGGCCCTGCAGTTGGGCAAGCAGTACGAGCAGGACGAGGCCCTCGACTGGGGGCTGCTCACCGTGGCGGAGCCCAGCCACCGGGCGCGCCGCTCCGAGCGTGATCGGGAGACGGCCCGCGATGCCAACCTGGGGGCGCGCGGCGGGGACGCCGTGAGGCCGGACGTCGCGGGGGTGCGTGAGCCGATCGCGGCCGCGGAGCGCCCCGCCGGCCCGGCCGAATTCAGCGACACCAATCCGCCGCGGATGGCGGCTCCGGGCGGCAGCCGGGCGACCGTGGGGCCGGGCTCGGAGCGTTCGCCGGCGCTCGTCTGCGAACTGCTGCCGCCACCCGATCCGCAGCGGGCGTTCCGCGCCCTGGCCCACCGCCCGCATTGCCTGTTGCTGGAAAGCGCCCTGCGGCACGAGCAGCTGGGGCGGTACTCGTTCCTCACCGCCGATCCGTTTGACTACCTGCAGTTTCCGGCGGACGGCCAGGACCACCTGGCGAGTTTGTCCGAGCGGCTGCGGCCGCTGGCGGTGCCGAGCCTCCCCGGGCTGCCGCCGTTTCAGGGTGGTGCCGCCGGACTGTTGGGCTACGACCTGGGGCGGAGCCTGGAACGGCTGCCGGCCCCCGCCCGCGATGAGTTCCGCGTCCCCGCGCTGGCGATGGGCCTTTACGACGTGGTGCTCGCCTGGGACCATGTCGCCGGCCGGGCCTGGATCGTGTCGCAGGGCTGGCCTGAGCCGGACCCGCAGGGCCGCGCGCGGCGCGCGGCGCAGCGGCTGAGCGAGTTTCGCGCCTGGCTCGAAACGGCCGGGCCCGAACCTCCGGCGGTGCCCACGCCCGCGGCGCTGCCGGCCGTGTCCGCCGAGCGACTGGCGCCGCTGTTCCCCGTCCCGGGACCGGCGGGCCTGGTCAGCAACTTCTCGGCCGACGGCTACCAGGCGGCCGTCCAGCAGGTGATCGACTACATCCTGGCCGGCGATATCTTCCAGGCGAATCTCTCGCAGCGATTGCTGTACCCCGCCCGCGACGACTCCGTGACGCTCTACCTGCGCCTGCGGCAACGCAATCCGGCCACGTTTGCCGGCTACTTCGACCTGGGCGCCTACCAGATCGTCAGCGCCTCGCCCGAACGCTTCCTGCAGGTGCGCGGCGGCCAGGTCGAGGCCCGCCCGATCAAGGGTACCCGCCCGCGCACCGACCGCCCCGAGGCCGACCTGTACGCCGGCGACGACCTGCTGCAAAGCGACAAGGACCGCGCCGAGAATATCATGATCGTCGACCTGCTGCGGAACGATCTCTCACGCGTCTGTGATCCGGACAGCGTCCGCGTCACCCAGCTGTGCGGGCTGGAAATGTACCAGCACGTTCAGCATCTGGTCTCGGCGGTGCGGGGCCGGCTGGCGCCAGGACAGACCGCCGTCGACCTGGTGCGGGCCGCCTTCCCCGGCGGCTCGATCACCGGCGCACCCAAGGTGCGGGCAATGGAGATTATCGCCCAGCTGGAACCGGCGGCGCGGGGGGCGTATTGCGGCTCGCTCGGCTACCTGGGAGGCGACGGCGCGATGGACCTGAGCATCCTGATCCGCACGATCACCGCCGGTGCCGGCTGGTGGCAGCTGCCGGTCGGCGGCGGAATCGTCGCCCGCTCCCATCCGGCACGGGAGTACGAAGAGACCTGGCACAAGGCCGTCGGGCTGGTCCGCGCCCTCACGCCGGACGACCCCTGGCCCACCGGCGAGCGGGGCAGCGTCGGTTCGGGCGATCGTGAACCACACGGTGAACCGTGATCCTGCTGATTGACAACTACGACAGCTTCGCCCACAACCTGGCCCGCTACTTCCGGCGGTTGGGCCAGTCGGTGCAGGTCGTTCGCAACGACTCCGTCGATGCCCGCCAGGTGCGCCGCATCCAGCCGCGCGCCGTGGTCATCTCGCCCGGTCCGTGCACGCCGGAGGTGGCCGGCTGCTCGCTCGAACTGGTTCGCGAGTTCCGGGACGAACTGCCCATCCTCGGCGTTTGCCTGGGACATCAGGTGATCGCCGCCGCCTTGGGCGGCCGCGTGGTGCGGGCCCCTACGCCGATGCACGGCCGGCTGAGCCGCATCGTGCACGATGGTCAAGGCGTGTTCGCCGGGCTGCCCAACCCGCTCGAGGTCGGTCGCTACCACTCGTTGGCTGTCGACGAGCCGAGCTTGCCGGCCATCCTCGAAGTCACCGCGCGGACCGAGGACGGCGTGGTCATGGCCCTGCGGCACCGGGAGCGACCGGTGGTGGGCCTGCAGTTTCACCCCGAGTCGATTCTGACGGAACTCGGTTACGAACTGCTGGCCGGATTCCTCCGCCTCGCCGGGCTGAATGTACCCGCGCTGCGGCCGTCGCTGGACGACGAGCGGCCGCGGCCGCCGGCGCCGCAGCCGCCAGCGCCCACCCTGCCCGTGACGTTCTGAAGACCGCCTCGCCACGGCGGGACGTCGGAGTCGCGGACTGTCGCCACCACGACAGTTCGCCCAGGTCCGCGATCGTGCGGCCTCAGTCCCCGCGCGGTATAACGAACCAGCACGACATCGCCGGCCCGGCGCGGCCGTCGGTCCGCCGGGAGGACAAGCGGCTCGGGAGGACAAGCGGCTCGGGAGGACAAGCGGCTCGGGAGGACAAGCGGCTCGGGAGGACAAGCGGCTCGGGAGG
>Ga0114938_1000601_pt1 | contig 26395 bp, 18 predicted proteins | sample AshMeaBigSpring_FD_88675 | JGI IMG/M metagenome (GOLD analysis project Ga0114938, IMG submission 88675) | Groundwater microbial communities from Big Spring, Nevada to study Microbial Dark Matter (Phase II) - Ash Meadows Big Spring | ecosystem: Environmental > Aquatic > Deep subsurface >... | reverse complement strand
TGCTCTGAATGAGGGACCGGCCTCCGGTCCGAGCTCAATTCCTGGCGGCGCTGAACACGTAGTCCTGCGCGGCCTGCGCCTGATGGCAGGCAAAGCAGGCGGTGGCCGCCGCATCGCCGACCAGCCGCTCGCTCTGCGAATCGCCGGCGAAGCCCTCGAAGCCCCAGCCACCGGTCGCGGCGAACCGCGCGGCGTCCTTTTCCATCACGCCGATCAGCTTGCGCGCGCCCTCGGTCACGGCATGATCCGCGGCGTCGGCTTCCAGCAGGTCGAAGACGATCACGGCGCCATCCGGGAAGCGTCCGCCGGCGTAGCCTTCCAGAGCCTTCTCGTTCGCATACAGGTGATGGATGCCGCCGAAGGACGCGAACAGCGGGTGCCCCGCCTGGATGACCATGGACTTCACGTGCTTCCAGTCCCGGTAGCCCTCCGGGTACGCGACCCGGGGCGCAGTTCCGGCGACCACGGTGGCCGTTGCCAGCAGGGCGCAGATCGCAGCCAGGGGCCGCTTCATGGCATTCTCCGGTTGGGCGGAGACCACCTCCGCGCCGGCATTGTCGGGCGCCGGTCGTCTGCCCGACAGCGGGCACCGACCGGTTCGTTACTGACTTTCCGGTGTAGTTCATTGGCGCCACTTACGAAAAGAAAATCAGCCCCGCCGCCGCCCGCAACGGCGCGCATGGTCGAGGACATCGTCGGCTGCAAGTGGTCGCTCTGCGTGCTCGAGATGGTCGGCCGCGGCATCGTTCGCCCGGGCGAAATGCAGCGCAGCTATCACGGCCTGACCGCCAAGGTGCTGAACGAGAGGCTGCGCAAGTTCGTGCGCTTCGGCATCCTGGAGCGGCGCGCCTGGCCCGAGGTGCCGCCGCGCGTCGAGTACCACCTGACGCCGTTCGGGCGTCGCTTCGGCCGCCTGATCGAAGACGTACGCGCTCTGGAACGGGAACTGGCGGGCGGCTGAGCGCCTACATGTTGCGGCGGTACTGGCCGCCGACGGCGTACAGCGCGCGCGAGACCCGCCCGAGCGAGGCCGACTTGACCGTCTCCATGAGCTCGCCGAACACGTTGCCCCCTTCGGCCGCCGCCTGCTGCAGCCGCGCGAGCGCCGCCCACTGCGCCGCCGCGTGCGCCTCGTTGTAGGCGCCGACCGCCGCGACCTGCGCCCGCTTTTCCTCCTCGGTCGAGCGGATCAGCTCGGCGTTGGCGATCTCGTCGCCGCTCGCGTGCTCCGGCAGGAAGGTGTTGACGCCGACGATCGGCAGGCTGCCGTCGTGCTTCTTCTGCTCGTAGTACAGCGACTCCTCCTGGATCTTGCCGCGCTGGTACATGGTCTCCATCGCGCCCAGCACGCCGCCGCGCTCGGAGAGGCTGTCGAACTCGCGGTACACCGCCTCCTCGACCAGGTCCGTGAGGTAGTCCACGACGAACGACCCCTGCCAGGGGTTCTGGTTGAAGTTGAGCCCCAGCTCGCGCGCGATGATCAGCTGGATTGCGACCGCGCGGCGCACGCTCTCCTCGGTCGGCGTAGTGAGCGCCTCGTCGTAGGCGTTGGTGTGCAGGCTGTTGCAGGAGTCGAACAGCGCGTACATCGCCTGCAGCGTGGTGCGGATGTCGTTGAACTGGATCTCGCGCGCGTGCAGCGAGCGGCCCGAGGTCTGCACGTGGTACTTGAGCATCTGGCTGCGGGCGGAGGCGCCGTAGCGCTCGCGCATGGCGCGCGCCCAGATGCGCCGCGCGACGCGGCCGATCACCGCGTACTCCGGGTCCATGCCATTCGAGAAGAAGAACGACAGGTTGGGCGCGAACTCGTCGATCTTCATGCCGCGCGACAGGTAGTACTCGACGATCGTGAAGCCGTTCGCGAGCGTGAAGGCGAGCTGCGACACCGGGTTCGCGCCGGCCTCGGCGATGTGGTAGCCCGAGATCGACACGGAGTAGAAATTGCGCACGCGGTGGTCGATGAAGTACTGCTGCACGTCGCCCATCATCCGGAGCGCGAACTCGGTCGAGAAGATGCAGGTGTTCTGCGCCTGGTCCTCCTTGAGGATGTCGGCCTGGACGGTGCCGCGCACCTTCGAGAGCGCGTCCTCGCGGATCCTCGCGTAGGTCGCCGCGTCCACCACCGCATCGCCGCTGACGCCCAGCAGCCCGAGCCCGGTCCCGTCGTGGCCCGGTGGCAGTTCACCGCGGTAGCGCGGTCGCTCGCGGCCGGCGTAGATCCTCGCGATCGTCGCCTCCGCCTCCCCCCAGCGGCCGTTGGCGCGCAGCCAGCGCTCGACCTGCTGGTCCACGGCGGTGTTCATGAACATCGCAAGGATCATGGGCGCCGGGCCGTTGATCGTCATCGAGACGGAGGTGGACGGCGCACAGAGGTCAAAGCCGGAGTACAGCCGCTTCATGTCGTCGAGCGTCGCGATCGACACGCCCGAGTTGCCGATGCGCCCGTAGATGTCCGGCCGCTCGTCCGGGTCCTCGCCGTAGAGCGTGGTCGAGTCGAAGGCGGTCGAGAGCCGCGTCGCCTGGTGGCCGCGCGCCAGGTAGTGGAAGCGCCGGTTGGTGCGCTCCGGCATGCCCTCGCCCGCGAACATGCGGGTCGGGTCCTCGTCCTCGCGGCGGTACGGGTAGATGCCGCCGGTGTACGGGTAGGAGCCAGGCAGGTTTTCCGTCATGAGGAATGCAAGCTGCGCGCCCCAGTCCTCGAACCGCGGCACCGCGATCTTCGGGAGCATCAGGTGCGACAGCGACCGCGTGTAGTTCGGCCCGCGCACCTCCCGGTCGCGCACGCGGTAGCCGTATTCCTCCGCTTCGGCCGCGGCCCGGCGCGCCGGCCACTCCTGCAGCAGGGCGATGCCCTCCGCGCCGATCGCATCGATCGCGGCGTGGTATGCGCGGCGCAGCCGCGCCTCCGCGCCGTCACCCGCGAGCGCCGCCTCGGGGTAACGGTCTAGCGGCGCGGGGAGGTCACGCCCGCCGAGCGCCGCGAGCGCCTGGTACAGGCCATGCGCGCGCGTGGCGGCTGCGGCGGCCGCCTGCGCCCTCGCCCCTGCTCCACGCCCGCCGGCGGCGATCTCCGCGAGGTAGCGCACGCGCTCGCCTGGGATGATCGCCTGCCGCCTGGGCGGGCCGACCGGCGCGAGGCCCTGCGGTTGCCACGGCCGCAGCCGGCCCCATTGCCCGTGCAGGCGCGCGCAGAGCGCGGCGAACAGCGCATTGACGCCCGCGTCGTTGAACTGGCTCGCGATCGTCGGATAGACCGGCAGCTCCTCGGGCGGCACCTTGAAGAGCTTGCGGTTGCGCGCGACCTGCTTGCGCACGTCCCGCAGCGCATCCTCCGCGCCGCGCTTCTCGTACTTGTTGAGCGCGATGAAGTCGGCGAAGTCCAGCATGTCGATCTTCTCGAGCTGGCTCGCCGCGCCGTAGTCCGGCGTCATGACGTACAGCGAGAGGTCGACGAGGTCCACGATCTCGGTGTCGCTCTGGCCGATGCCGGCGGTCTCGACCACGACCAGGTCGAATCCGGCGAGCTTCAGCAGCTGCACCGTGTCCGCGAGCACGGCGGACGTCGCCAGATGCTGCCGGCGCGTCGCGAGCGAGCGCATGAAGAGCTGCTCGCCCGCGAGCGCGTTCATGCGGATGCGGTCGCCGAGCAGCGCACCGCCGGAACGCCGCCGCGTCGGGTCCATGGCCACGACCGCCACGCGCCGGTCGGGGAAGAAGCGCACGATGCGGTTGAGGATCTCGTCGGTGAGCGAGGACTTGCCCGCGCCGCCAGTGCCCGTGATGCCGAGCACCGGCGGGCGGTTGAGCGTCTTCGAAGCGTCCCTGCGGGTGCGCGCGACGAGGTCGGGGTCGGCCCCGAGTTCGAGCGCCGTGATCGCGCGCGCGAGCGTGACCGGGTCGTCCGCCGAGACGGAGCCGCCCTCGAAGGCCGGTCTCGGGGTCGCCCGCACGCGGCGGAACACGTCGTCGATCATGCCGTCGAGGCCGAGCCGCAGGCCGTCGTCCGGCGTGTAGACCTTCTCGACGCCATAGGTCTCGAGCTCCAGGACCTCGTGCGGCGCGATCGTGCCGCCGCCGCCCACGACCACCTTCACGTGGCCGGCGCCCTGCTGGCGCAGCATGTCCACCATGTAGCGGAAATACTCGTTGTGGCCTCCCTGGTAGCTGCTGACCGCGACGCCGTCGGCATCTTCCTGGATCGCGGCGCGCACGATGTCGGACACGCTCCGGTTGTGGCCGAGGTGGATCACCTCGGCGCCGTGCGCCTGCAGGATGCGGCGGATGATGTTGATGGCCGCGTCGTGGCCGTCGAACAGCGAGGCCGCGCTCACGAAGCGCAGCGGCCCGCGCGCCGTTTCGGGCGCCTTGTCGATGCGTTCGGCCGGGCTGCTCATGCGCTCCTCCCGCAGCAATTCACAGTGTATCCGCTCGCGCCCGCCCGGCCCCGCGCGCGGGGAGACAAGCGCCCTTTTGCAGGGCAAAATGCGAGCCTATGAGCAAGAATTCCGTCGTCATCCTCTCGGCCCGGCGCACCCCGATCGGGGCGATGCTGGGGGTCCTCACACCGCTTGCCGGGCACGCGCTGGGCGCCGCCGCGATCAGGGCCGCCGTCGCGAGCGCCGGCACCCGGCCGGAGCAGGTCAACGAGGCCATCATGGGCTGCGTGCTGCCCGCCGGCCAGGGCCAGGCGCCCGCACGGCAGGCGGCGCTTGGCGGCGGGCTGCCGAAGTCGGTGCCCGCCACGACCGTCAACAAGATGTGCGGATCGGGCATGAAGGCGGTGATGTTGGCCGCCGACCAGCTCGCGGCGGGCGGCGCCGACGTCATCGTCGCCGGCGGGCTCGAGTCCATGACCAACGCGCCCTATCTCCTGCCCAAGGCCCGCGCGGGCTACCGCATGGGTCATGGCGAAATCATCGACCACATGTTCTACGACGGGCTGCAGAGCCCATGGGACGGCAAGCTCATGGGCTGCTTCGCGGACGCGACCGCGGCGAAATACGGCTTCACGCGCGCCGACCAGGACGCGTTCGCGGCCGAGTCGGTGCGCCGCGCGGTCGCCGCGGTCGAGTCCGGCGCGTTCGAGGCCGAGATCACGCCGGTGACCATCGCCGACCGCAAGGGAGAGCGCGTCATCGCCCGCGACGAGACGCCCTTTACCGTGTCGATCGACAAGATCCCGAACCTGAAGCCGGCTTTCGGCAAGGACGGCACCGTCACGGCGGCGAGCTCGTCGTCGATCTCCGACGGTGCCGCGGCGCTCGTGCTGGCGCGCGCGGAGGCGGCCGCCGCCCTGAAGCTCACGCCGGTCGCGCGCATCGTCGCGCATGCGAGCCACGCCCACGAGCCCGAGTGGTTCACGACGGCGCCGGGCGGTGCCATCGCGAAAGTCCTGAAAATGGCCGGCTGGAATGCCGGCGACGTCGATCTCTACGAGATCAACGAGGCCTTCGCGGTCGTCACCATGGCCGCCATGAAGGACATCGGCGTCGCGCACGACCGCGTCAATGTCCATGGCGGCGCCTGCGCGCTCGGCCATCCGATCGGCGCGACGGGGGCCCGCATCCTGGCCACGCTGATTCATGCCCTCCGCCATCACGGCAGGAAGCGCGGCGTCGCCGCGCTCTGCATCGGCGGCGGCGAGGCGACCGCCGTCGCGCTCGAACTCAGCTGAGCGCCGCATCCGGCTCGTCGCCGACTTCCGTCGACAGCGCGATGCCCGCCACCTCGTAGCCGCGGCGGAAGTCGCGCACGTGCCGCGCCATCCAGCCGGCGGCGGCCGCGGCGTCCTGCGCCCTGACCGCCGCAACCACCTTGCCCTGCGCGGTCTCGATGCGCCCGCGCGCCTGCGGCACGCGATCGATGATGACGGCGAGGCTCGGCTGCAGGAGCCGCAGCAGCGGCTCGTTCAACAGCACGAACACGGGGTTCCCGCTCGCTTCGCCGAGCGCATCGAAGAACTCCGCGACGTCCGCCACCGCCTGCGCGCGCGGGCCCTGGCGCTTTGCGAAGCGCTGCGCAATCGCCCCGAGCCGCGCGAGCGAGGCGGCGCTGCGCCGCTCTGCCGCTGCCGCCGCGATCCCCGGCTGCACCGCCTGCAGCGCCTCCCAGACATCCACGACCCGCGCGCGGTGCAGCGTGAAGGCCTGTGACAGGCCGCCAGCAATCGCCTCGCGCGTCGGCCGCGTGACGTAGAGACGCTTGCCGCCGCGGCGGCGGCCGATGAGGCCGTTGCTCTCGAGCTTGCGCAGCGCCTCCCGCACGGTCGAGCGGTTCACCTCGAACTGGCGCGCGAGCTCGGTCTCGGTCGGCAGCGCCTGCCCCTCGGAGAGCTCGCGGCGCAGGATCCGGCCGCGGATTTCCTCGGATACCCGCAGGTAAGCCGGCGCGTAGCCCAGGGGTTCGAACATGGGTCACCCTTTTGGCAACAGGGACTTGCCTGTCTGATTGTCGGACAATATGATGCCTCACGCAAGACCGGCGACGGCGGGTGGCCTGGCGATGTTCCCGATCGACTTCGATTTCCAGCTCGGCGAGCGCGTGGATGATTTGCGCCACGCGGTGCGCGAATTCGCGCTGCGGCGCATCGCGCCGCAGGCGGACGAGATCGACCGCAGCAACCGGTTCCCGCGCGAGCTGTGGCCCGAGCTCGGCGAGATGGGCTTGCTCGGCATGACGGTGCCCGAAGAGTACGGCGGGCTCGGCTACGGCTACCTCGAGCACGTGGTCGCCATGGAGGAGATCAGCCGCGTGTCGGGCTCGATCGGGCTGTCCTACGGCGCGCATTCGAACCTCTGCGTGAACCAGCTGCGGCGCTTCGGCAACGACGCGCAGAAGCGGCGCTACCTCCCCCGCCTGGTGAGCGGCGAGGACGTCGGCGCGCTCGCGATGAGCGAGCCCGGGTCAGGCTCGGACGTCGTCTCGATGCGGACGCGCGCCGATCGCGCGGACGGCGGCTTCCTGCTGAACGGCAGCAAGATGTGGATCACGAACGGCCCCGAGGCCGACACGGCTGTCATCTACGCGACCATCGCGCCGGGCTCGGGCGCGGCCGGCATCACGGCCTTCATCGTCGAGCGCGGCATGAAGGGCTATCGCGCCGCGCCGAAGCTCGACAAGTTCGGCATGCGCGGCTCCGACACCTGCGAGCTCGTGCTGGAGGACTGCTTCATACCGCAGGACAACCTGCTCGGTCGCGAGGGCGGCGGCGCGGAGATCCTGATGTCCGGGCTCGACTACGAGCGCGTCGTGCTCACCGGCGGGCCACTCGGCCTGATGCGCGCCGCGCTCGACCTGGTCGTGCCCTACCTGCATGACCGCGTCCAGTTCGGCCGGCCCATCGGCACCTTCCAGCTGATGCAGGCCAAGCTCGCGGAGCTCTATGCCGCCTGCAATGCCTCGCGCGCCTACGCCTATTCCGTCGCGCGCGCCTGCGACGGCGGCAGGACGACCCGCTACGATGCGGCGGCCTGCCTGCTGGTCGCCTCCGAGCGCGCGACCCAGGCCGGGCTCGAGGCGATCCAGATGCTGGGCGGCAATGGCTACGTCAACGACTATCCCGCGGGCCGCATCCTGCGCGACGCCAAGCTCTACGAGATCGGCGCCGGCACCAACGAGATCCGCCGCATGCTGATCGGCCGTGAGCTTTTCCGGGCGACCACGCCATGACGCGCATCGTCACACGCGTCGACGCGGGCAGCGCGGAGTACCGCGAGAACGCCGCGCACATGCGGGCACTGGTCGCGGACCTGCGGAGTCGCCTGGCCCGTGCGGCGACCGGCGGCGGTGCCGAGGCACGAGCCAAGCATGTCGCGAGGGGCAAGCTGCTGCCACGCGACCGCATCGAGGCCCTGCTCGACCCGGGCAGCCCCTTCCTCGAGATCGCGCCGCTCGCCGCCGGCGGCATGTACGGCGACGAGGCGCCGGGCGCCGGGCTCGTGACGGGCATCGGCCGCATCCTCGGCCGGGAGCTGCTGGTCGTCGCGAACGACGCGACGGTCAAGGGCGGCACCTACTACCCGGTCACGGTGAAGAAGCACCTGCGCGCGCAGGAAATCGCGCTCGAGAACCGCCTGCCCTGCGTGTACCTGGTGGATTCCGGCGGCGCCTTCCTGCCGCTGCAGGACGAGGTATTCCCCGACCGCGAGCATTTCGGCCGCATCTTCTACAACCAGGCGCGCCTCTCCGCCGCCGGCATCCCGCAGGTGGCCGTGGTCATGGGCTCCTGCACCGCGGGCGGCGCCTACGTGCCCGCCATGTGCGACGAGTCCGTCATCGTGAAGAACCAGGGCACGATCTTCCTCGGCGGACCGCCGCTGGTGAAGGCCGCCACCGGCGAGGTCGTGGACGCCGAGACACTCGGTGGCGGCGACGTGCACGCGCGCACCTCCGGCGTCGTGGATCACCTCGCCGACAGCGACGCGCACGCGCTCGCCATGGCACGCGAGATCGTGGGCGCGCTCAATCACCGCCCGGCGGGCTGGCTCGAGCCCGAGGCGCCCGCCGAGCCCGCCTATCCCGCGGAGCAGATCCCGGGAATCGTGCCGCGCGACCTGCGCCAGCCCTACGACGTGCGCGAGGTCATCGCGCGCATCGTGGACGGTTCCGAGTTCCACGAGTTCAAGGCGCTCTACGGCAAGACGCTGGTGTGCGGCTTTGCGAGCATCTGGGGCTACCCGGTCGCCATCCTCGCGAACAATGGCATCCTGTTCTCGGAGTCGGCGCAGAAGGGCGCGCACTTCGTGCAGCTCGCGAACCGCCGTCGCGTGCCGCTCCTCTTCCTGCAGAACATCACGGGTTTCATGGTGGGCCGGCGCTACGAGGCGGGCGGCATCGCGAGGGCCGGCGCCAAGATGGTGACGGCGGTCGCCTGCTCCACGGTGCCCAAGCTCACGGTCGTGATCGGCGGGTCCTTCGGCGCCGGCAACTACGCGATGTGCGGGCGCGCCTACGGCGCGCGGTTCCTCTGGAGCTGGCCCAACGCCCGCATCTCGGTCATGGGCGGCGAGCAGGCCGCGTCCGTGCTCGCGACCGTACGCCGCGACGGCATCGAGGCCAGGGGCGGCAGCTGGCCGGAGCCGGAGCAGAAGGCTTTCATGGACGGCATCCGCGAGCAGTACGAGCGCCAGGGCAACCCCTACTACGCGACCGCGCGGCTGTGGGACGACGGCGTGATCGACCCCTGCGACACACGCCGCGTGCTCGGCCTCGCGCTCGCCGTGGTCGCGCGCGGGCCCGCGCCCGCGCCCGAGTCCTACGGCGTGTTCCGGATGTAGGCCCATGCTCCGGACCTCACGCGACGCGCGCGGCATCGTCACCCTCACGCTCGACCGCCCCGAGGCGAAGAACGCGCTGTCCGGCGAGCTCGTGGCGGAGCTCACGACCGCGCTCGCGACGCTGGCGGCCGACGACGCGGTGCGCGCCGTCGTCCTGACCGGCGCCGGCGAGGTTTTCTGCGCCGGCGCGGACATCGGCGAGATGCGCAAGGCGGGGTCCGCTCCGCCCGCGCAGAACGAGGCGGACGCGCGCCGCTTCGCCGGCATGCTGGAAGCGCTCGAGCGCCTGCCGCAGCCGACGGTCGCCGTCGTCGACGGGCCGGCGATGGGCGGGGCCGTGGGCCTCGTCGCCTGCTGCGACATCGCGCTCGCGTCCGACCGCGCGAGCTTCGCGCTCTCCGAGGTCCGGCTCGGACTCGTGCCGGCCATGATCTCGCCCTACGTGATGCGCGCGATCGGCGTGCGCCAGGCGCGCCGCTGGTTCCTGACCGGCGAGACCATGGACGCGGCCCGGGCGCTCGCGATCGGCCTCGTGCACGAGGTGGCGCAGGCCGCGCAGCTCGCCGCGCTCGCCGCGCGGACGATGCGGGCGCTCGAGGCCGGCGGTCCGGCCGCGCAGCGCGAGATCAAGCGGCTGATCCGCCACGTCACCGGCCGCGGCGAGGCGACGGATGCGGCGATACAGGCCGACACCGCCGGCTGGATCGCGCGCGTCCGCGCTGGCGCGGAGGCGCGCGAGGGCCTCACGGCCTTCCTGGAGCGGCGCAAGCCCGGCTGGGCCCGCGGCGATTCATGATCAGGCGGCTCCTGATCGCCAATCGCGGCGAGATCGCCTGCCGCGTCATCCAGAGCTGCCGCCGGCTCGGCGTGCACGCCATCGCCGTGCATTCCGAGGCGGACTGCGGCGCGCGGCACGTGCGCCTGGCCGACGAAGCCGTGTGCATCGGGCCGCCGCCCGCGCGCGAGTCGTACCTCAACATCCCGGCCGTCATCGCGGCCGCGCGGGCGACGCGCGCGGAGGCGATCCATCCGGGCTACGGCTTCCTGTCGGAGAATGCGGCTTTCGCCGAGGCCTGCGCCGCCGCGGGCGTCGCCTTCGTCGGCCCGTCGCCGTCCGCCATCCGCGCGATGGGGCTCAAGCATGAGGCCAAGGCGATCGTCTCCGCCGCCGGTGTACCCGTCGTGCCTGGCTACATGGGCGACGACCAGTCGCAGGCGGCGTTCGCGCACGAGGCGGAAAGAATCGGGTTTCCGCTCCTCGTGAAGGCGGTCGCCGGCGGCGGCGGCAAGGGCATGCGGATCGTGCGCAGTCCCGCGGACCTGCCGGAGGCGATCGCGGGGGCGCGCGGCGAGGCCGAGAGCGCCTTCGGCGACGGCCGGCTGATGCTCGAGCGCTTCCTCGAGCGGCCGCGGCACGTCGAGGTGCAGGTGTTCGGCGACCGCCACGGCAGCTGCGTGCACCTGTTCGAGCGCGAGTGCTCGGTGCAGCGCCGCTACCAGAAGATCATCGAGGAATCGCCCTCGCCCTTCATCGACGCGCCGACCCGCAGGGCGATGACGGCCGCGGCCGTGCGCGCGGCGCAGGCCGTCGGCTACGTCAATGCCGGCACGGTCGAGTTCATCGTCGGCGGCGGCGGCGAATTCTACTTCATGGAGATGAACACGCGCCTGCAGGTGGAGCATCCCGTGACGGAGTACGTCACCGGCCTCGACCTGGTCGAGTGGCAGCTCTGCATCGCGGCCGGCGAGAGACTCCCGCTCGCACAGGAGCAGATCCGACAGCGCGGCCACGCCATCGAGGCGCGGCTCTACAGCGAGGACCCGCGGCGCGGCTTCCTGCCGTCGGTCGGCACGGTAGAACGCTTCGCGCACCCGCCCGAGGACGCGGACTGGCGCGTGGACGCCGGCGTCGAGGACGGCGACACCGTCACGGTCCATTACGATCCCATGATCGCGAAGGTGATCGCAGGCGGCAGCGACCGGCGGGAGGCGCTCGCGCGCCTGCGCCGGGCGCTCGACCGTACCGCGGTCTTCGGGGTCGCGAACAACCTGCCGCTGCTGCGGGCCATTGCCCGCCACCCGCAGTTCGAGGCCGGCGACGTGGACACGGGGTTCGTCGATCGCGAGCTCGAGGCGCTCGTCCGCGAGCCGGCGCCCGCGCCGGAATCCCTGCTGCTCGCCGCAGCCCTCGCCCTCGGGGAGCGTGCCGGCGCCGCGCCCACGGCGGGACCGTGGTCGCTCGCGGACGCCTGGCGAGCAGGCGGCCCGGCGCCACAGGCGGTCGGCCTGCGCGCACCGGCGTTCCTCCGGCTGCGCGTCCGTGGCGGCGGCGACCGCATCGAACTCGAGCAGGACGGGAAGCGGCTCGGGGGGGCGGTCGCAGTCGTGGCGGGCGGCCGGTATTGCGTGGACGCGGGACAGGGCCCGCGGGAGCTCGAGGTGATCCGCCACGGCGCCCGCCTGCAGGTGATCGGTGAACAGGCGGATGAGCTCTCGTTCGCCGCGGCGTGGCCGCACGAGCGTGCCATCGAGGACGCGGACGCCCATCCCGCCTCGCCGCTGCCCGGGCGCATCGTGGACCTGCGAGTGAAGGCCGGCGATGCGGTCGCGAAAGGCGACGTGCTGGCCGTCGTCGAGGGCATGAAGATGCAGCACGCGATCCGCGCGGGTCGCGCGGGTCGCGTCACGCAGGTGTTCGCGCGTGCGGGCGAGCTGGTCGAAGCCGAGGCCGTGCTATTTGACATTGCGTCCGCCTGACAGTTGTGTTGCGGCGCAAGAGCAGCTAACGTCCTGAACCCATTACGTTGTCTGCTCCCTCTTTCGCGGGTGCAGTAAAGGACGTCATGCAGCTTGCCAGCAAGGTAGTCGCCGTCACGGGCGCCGGTCGCGGGCTCGGGCGCGCGATCGCTGCTGCTTTCGCCGCCAAGGGGGCGCAGGTCGCGGCGCTCGACATCCACGCCGAGGACCTGCGCGAGACCTGCTCGCAGTGCGAGGCCCAGGGCGTGCGCGCGAGGCCCTACCAGGCCGACGTGTCGAGCGAATCCCACGTCGCCGCCAGCCTCGATGCCATGGTCGCCGATTTCGGGCGTCTCGACATCCTCGTCAACAATGCGGGCATCACAAAGGACGCGCTGCTGGTCAAGGTCCAGGACGGCGCGGTCGTCGGCAAGATGTCGCTCGCGCAGTGGCAGGCCGTGCTCGACGTCAACCTCACGGGCGTGTTCCTGTGCGCGCGCGAGGCGGCGGAACGGATGATCCGGCTCGGCAATGGCGGCCTGATCATCAACATCTCCTCGATTTCCCGCGAGGGCAACGTGGGCCAGACCAACTATTCCGCGACCAAGGCGGGCGTGGCTGCGATGACGGTGGTCTGGGCCAAGGAACTCGCGCGCTACGGCATCAGGAGCGCCGCGATCGCACCCGGCTTCTGCGCCACCGACATCCTCGCGGCGATGAAACCCGAGCTCGTCACGCGCGTCACCTCCATGGTGCCGCTGCGCCGTCTCGGGCAGCCCGCGGAAATCGCCGGGACCGCCATCTACATCGCCGAGAACGACTTCCTGAGCGGGCGCGTCATCGACGTGGACGGCGGCCTTCGTCTCTGAGCGGCGGGCACCCGTCGCAACACCGGCGTCCCGCGGTGCCGAGGCTGTAAACTGGGCGCGGGGGAGATGCGGCCATGAAACTCGAAAACGTGCGCGCAGTGATCTCGGGCGGGGCGTCGGGACTCGGGCTCGCCACGGCTGCCCGGCTCGTCGCCTCCGGCGGCAAGGTCGCCCTGCTCGACGTCCAGGACGATGCTGGCCGCAAGGCGGCAGGACAACTCGGCGCCGGCGCGAGCTACCGGCACTGCGACGTCACGAGCGAATCCGACGTCGACACGGCGGTGCGCGCGGCCGCCGACCACATGGGCGGACTGAACGTCGCGATCGCCTGCGCGGGCGTCGCCACGCCCGGCAAGCTCCTCGGCAAGAACGGCCCGCTGCCCGCGGCGGAGTTCCAGCGCGTCATGAACATCAACGTGCTCGGCACCTTCCTGCTCGACCGGGCCGCGGCCGCGATCATGCAGTCGAACCCGCCCGACGCCGACGGCGAGCGCGGGCTCCTGGTGCACACGGCGTCGGTCGCCGCCTTCGAAGGCCAGATCGGCCAGGTGGCGTACGGAACGTCGAAGGCCGCGGTGCACGGCATGGTGCTGCCGCTCGCGCGCGAGCTCGCGCGCTTCGGCATCCGCGTGGTCGGCATCGCCCCCGGTATCTTCCAGACCCCGATGATGGCGGGCCTGCCGCAGGAAGCGCAGGACTCCCTCGGCAAGCAGGTGCCCTTCCCGCCGCGCCTCGGCCGGCCGGAGGAGTACGCCGAGCTCGTGGCAGCGGTCTGCACGAACCATATGCTGAACGGTACGACCGTTCGACTCGACGGCGCGATCAGGATGGCTCCGCGATGAGTTGGCAGGGCTGGGCACGGCGTTCGAGCGCACTGCTCGTTGCCGTGGCAATGGCCGGATGCGGAACGCAGGCGCTCAACGCCGCGCCGGAAGGTGGCGTGCCCGCGGAGTCGTCGATCAATATCCCGATCGAGTACTACAGGCTCGACAACGGGCTGAAGGTCGTGCTGTCGCGCGACGCGTCGGCGCCCACGGTCACCGTCGGCGTGTACTACCGCATCGGATTCCGCATCGAGCCGAAGGGCCGCACCGGCTTCGCGCACCTGTTCGAGCACCTGATGTTCCAGGGCTCCGCCAACCTCGGGAAGATGGAGTTCATCCGCCTGGTCGAGGGAAATGGCGGCATCGTCAACGGCTCGACCACCTTCGACTACACCAACTACTTCCAGGTGGTGCCGGCGCACACGCTCGAGACCGTGCTGTGGGCCGAGGCGGACCGCATGAAGTCGCTCGCGATCACGCAGGAGAACCTGGAAAACCAGCAGGGCGTGGTCAAGAACGAGGTGCGCGTCAACGTGCTGAACCAGCCCTATGGCGGCTTCCCGTGGCTCACCCTGCCGCAGGTGGCGAACGTCAACTGGCACAACGCGCACAACTTCTACGGCGACATGGCCGATCTCGACGCGGCGACGCTCGAGGATGCGCGCGCCTTCTTCGAGACCTACTACGCGCCGAACAACGCGGTGCTGGTAGTCGCCGGCGACTTCGATGCCGCCGCGGCGCGCGCCTGGGTCGCGAGGTATTTCGCCGCCATCCCCATGCGCCCGCGGACGGCGCGCCCGAACCTCGCCGAGCCCGAGCAGGCCGGGGAACGCCGCGACTCCTACGTGGACCGGCTCGCGCCCCGGCCCGCACTTGCGCTCGCCTGGCACGTACCGCCGCGCGGCACGCCGGAGCACTGGGCTTTCAGCCTGCTCGACCAGATCCTGCTGCAGGGCGAGGACAGCCTGCTGTGGCAGCGCCTCGTGCAGCAGCGCGGCCATGCCGGCTCGGTCGCGGGCGGCATCAACCTGCTCGGCAACGAGTTCACCTACGACGGCCCGATGCTCTGGATGCTCTATCTCGTGCACGACCCGGCAACCGACCCGGCGTCGATCGTCGCCGACGTGGACGCCGAGATCGCCCGACTGCAGGCGGCCCCGCCGACGCCCGCCCAGATGGAGCGGGCGCTGACCAAGACGCGCGCGGCACTCTACGATCTCGCGGGATCGAGCACGCGCTTCGGGCTCGTGGACCTGCTCGCCTGCTTTGCGCTGTTCGACGACGACCCGGCCCGCATCAACCGCATCGAGCCGGAACTGCGCGCCGTCACGCCCGCGCTCGTGAGTGACGTCGCGCGCAGGTACCTGACGCCGGCGCGGCGCACCGTGCAGATCGTCCAGCCGGGCGCCGCGGCAGGTGGCGCGCCATGAGGCGCCTCGCGGCGCTCCTGCTCGCGCTGGCCGCGACCGCCGCAGGGGCGCGCGAGCAGCCGCCAGTTCCCGGAGTGCCGCGCGACTTCCGGCTGCCCTCGCGCGAGACACTCGAGCTCGACAACGGCCTGTCACTCACATTCATCGACTACGGCACGGTGCCGAAGGTGACCGTGCTCGCCGTGGTACGCACCGGCAATATCGACGACGGCGACTCCACCTGGCTCGCGGACGTCACCACCGAGATGATGAAAGAAGGCACGGCCACCCGCTCGGCGCCCGCGATCGCGGAGGCCGCGGCGGGCATGGGCGGCTCGCTCAACGTCGGGGCGGGCGCGGAGCAGGCGACCGTCGGCATCTCGGTGCTGTCGGAATACGCGGTGGAAGCGGCCGGGCTCGTCGCGGACGTGCTGCGGAACCCGGCCTTCCCGGAATCCGAGCTGCCGCGGATCATCGCGAACTTCGAGCGCAACCTGGCGGTCGCGCGCTCCGACCCGCAGTCGCAGGCTGGCGAGGCGCTCGCGCGGCTCGTGTACGGCGACCACCCGTTCGGCCGCGCCCTGCCGCGGCCGGGTCAGCTCGAGGGCTACGACATCGCCGCCGTACGCGCCTTCCACGAGCGCAATTTCGGCGCCCGCCGTACGCACGTCTACGTCGCTGGCCGCTATGACCGCCGCGCGCTCGAGGCGGCGCTCCGCCGTGGGTTCGGTGACTGGCGCGCCGGCGCCGCGCCCACGGTGCTGCCGCCGGCGCCCGCCGACACGCTGCAGCTCGCGCTGATCGACACGCCGGGCGCGCCGCAGTCCTCGATCCGCATCGCCGTGCCCGTGCCGCACCCGGCCCACGCGCTCTACTTCCCGACCACGATCATGAACAGCCTGCTGGGCGGGGCCTTCGGCTCGCGCATCACGGCCAACATCCGCGAGGACAAGGGATACAGCTACTCGCCGGATTCCTCGATCAGCGCACGCCGCGGCACCGCGCTCTGGGTGCTCTCTGCCGAGGTCACGACCGAGCACACGGCGGATGCGCTCGCGGAGATCTACCGGGAGATCGACCGCCTGCGGCGCGAGCCGCCGCCCGCGGCGGAACTCGATGCCATCAAGGCTTACCGCTCGGGCCTGTTCGTGATCTCCAATTCCTCGCCGAACGGCGTGCTCGGGCAGCTCGCCTTCATGGACCTGCATGGACTGCCGCCGGAGTTCCTGACGGGCTGGGTGGCGAGCGTCCACGCGGTGACGCCGCAACAGGTGAGCGAGATGGCCGCGCGCTTCATCGTGCCCTCGAAGATGACCGTTGTCGTCGCCGGCGACCTGGCCAAGGTGAGGGGAGCGGTGCTCGCGCTGCCGCAGCTCGCGGGAGCGCGCATGCCGTGACCGATCGCGACGTCATGACTTACGACGTCGTGATCGTCGGGGCGGGGCCCGCGGGACTCGCCTGCGCCGTCCGCCTCAAGCAGCTGAAGCCGGAGCTCTCGGTCTGTGTGCTCGAAAAGGCAGCCGCCGTCGGCGCGCACATGCTCTCGGGCTGCGTCATGGAGCCCGGGCCGCTCGATGCGCTGCTGCCGGAATGGCGCGACTCGCCGCCTGCGATCTGCGTGGCCGCGAAGCGCGAAGAATTCCACTTCCTGACGCGCACCTCCGCCATCCGCCTGCCGAACCCGCCGCAGATGCACAACCGCGGCAACTTCATCGTCTCGCTCGGCCTGCTGATGCCCTGGATCGCGCGGCGCGCGGAGGCCCTCGGCGTCGACGTCTTCCCGGGCTTTGGCGCGGCGGGAGCAATCGTCGAGGACGGCAGGGTCGCGGGCGTGCGCATCGGGGACATGGGCCTCGCGCGCGACGGCAGCCCGGGACCGGATTACACGCCGGGCGCGGACATCCGGGCCGGCACCACCATCCTCGCCGAGGGCTGCCGCGGCAGCGTGACGAAGCAGCTGATCGCGACGCTCGGCCTCGCGGAGGGCCGCGAGCCGCAGACCTTCGGCCTCGGCTTCAAGGAGCTCTGGCAGCTCCCGCCCGGCCGCGTGGAGGCGGGCCTGATCCAGCACAGCGTCGGCTGGCCGGTGGACCCGCACACTTATGGCGGCAGCTTCGTCTACCACCTCGAGGGCGACCGCGTGTACGTCGGCTACGTCGTCGGGCTCGACTACGCCGACCCGCGCTTCAGGCCGTTCGAGGCCTTCCAGCAGTTCAAGCATCACCCGCGCCTGCGGAAGCTGCTGGGGGGCGGCGAGCTCCTGGCCTACGGCGCGCGCACCATCGCGGCGGGCGGCTGGCAGTCGCTGCCACGCATGGATGCGCCGGGCCTGCTCCTGATCGGCGACGCGGCCGGCACGCTGAACGTGCCGAAAATCAAGGGCGTGCACCAGGCGATCCGCTCTGGCGCGCTCGCCGCGGAGCATCTCGTCGAGCGCGGCGGGACCAGCGGCTTCGAGGCGCGCTGGCGCGAGTCGCCCGGCGGGCGGGAGCTCAGGCGCGTGCGCAACTTCAAGCCGGGCTTCCATCGCGGCCTGTGGTGGGGCCTCGCGAACGGCGCGCTCGAGACCGTCACCGCGGGCCGCACGCCATGGACGCTCGGCCACCGCGAGAACCACCTCGCGCTGCATCGCCTCGAGACCTTCGCGCCGGTCGAGCGCGGCTGGGGCGAACGCACGCTGCCGCCGCGCGACCGGCCGGCGGCGGTGTTCCACGCAGGCAACGTCCACGAGGAGTCGCAGCCGGCGCACCTCAAGGTCGCGGACACCACGATCTGCGCGACGCGCTGCGTGGCGGAATTCGGCAATCCCTGCGAGAACTTCTGCCCGGCGCAGGTCTACGAGATGGTGGACGACGGAGCGGGCGGCCGCCGGCTGCAGATCAACGCGGCCAACTGCGTGCACTGCAAGGCCTGCGACATCAAGGACCCGTACGGCATCATCACCTGGACCGTGCCCGAGGGCGGCTCCGGACCCAACTACCAGAACCTGTGAGCCCGGAACAGCCGATCTGGACTCCCTCGCTGTTTCGCATCGCCGATGCGAACCTGACGCGCTTCATGGCCTTCGCCGCTGCCCGCGGCGCGCCGGATGCCGACTACCCGGCGCTCTATCGCTGGTCGGTGGCCGACCCGGCCGCGTTCTGGGACGCCCTCTTCGCCTTCGCGGGGGTGGTCGCCGACCGCCCGGGCCCCGTGCTCGAGGACGGCGCGCGCATGCCGGGCGCGCGCTGGTTCCCCGGCACTACGCTCAATTTCGCCGAGAACCTGCTGCGCGGGCCCGGCGAGGAGCCCGCGCTCGTGTTCAGGAACGAGCGCGGTGGGCGCCGCGAACTGTCCTGGCGCGAGCTGCGCGCAGAGGTCGCGCGCATCGCGGCGGGCCTCGCGGACGCCGGCGTCGGGCCCGGCGACCGCGTCGCCGGTTTCCTGCCGAACCTGCCGGAGGCCATCGTCGCGATGCTCGCGACCGCGAGCCTGGGCGCGACCTGGACCTCCTGCTCGCCCGACTTCGGCATCCAGGGGGTGCTCGACCGATTCGGCCAGGTGGCGCCCAAGGTGCTGTTCACGGCCGACGGCTATTTCTACGCGGGCAGGACGATCGACTCGCTGGAGCCGGTCTCGGGCGTGCTCGCGAAGCTCCCGTCGGTGCAGCGCGTAGTCGTCGTGCCCTGCGCCGGCGAATCGCCGGACATCGGGCGGCTGCGACACGCCGTCCGCTACGCGGACTTCGGACGGCGCGGCGCGACGCTCCGGTTCCGGCGGATGCCATTCGATCACCCGCTGTACGTGCTGTACTCCTCCGGGACCACCGGCGTGCCGAAGTGCATCGTGCACGGCGCGGGAGGCACTCTGCTGCAGCACCTCAAGGAACACCTGCTGCACACGGACGTGAAGCCCGGGGACCGCCTGTTCTACTTCACGACCTGCGGCTGGATGATGTGGAACTGGCTCGCGAGCGGCCTCGCCGCGGGCGCGACGCTCATCCTCTACGACGGCTCGCCGTTCCATCCCGGTCCCGAGGTGCTCTGGCGGATGGCCTCCGAAGAAGGCGTCACGATCTTCGGCACGAGCCCCAAGTACCTCGCGGCGCTCGAGAAAGCGGGCTACCGGCCCAGGGACCATCACGCGCTCGTCGTGCTGCGCACGCTGCTGTCGACCGGCTCGCCACTCGCGCCCGAGCAGTACGACTTCGTCGCCGGGGCGATCGGCGCCGACGTGCAGGTCGCCTCGATCTCGGGTGGCACCGACATCGTGTCCTGCTTCGCGCTTGGCAACCCGCTCCTGCCGGTGTACCGCGGCGAGCTGCAGTGCCGCGGCCTCGGCATGAGGGTCGAGGTCTGGGGCGAGGACGGGCGCCCGCTCACCGGGGAGCGGGGCGAGCTCGTGTGCACCGCGCCCTTTCCGTCCATGCCGGTCGGATTCTGGAACGATCCCGACGGGAGGAAATACCGCGCCGCCTATTTCGAGCGTTTCCCCGGGGTCTGGCGCCACGGTGATTACGCCATCCTGACGGAGCGCGGCGGACTCGTGATCCTCGGCCGCTCGGACGCGGTGCTGAACCCGGGCGGCGTGCGCATCGGCACCGCGGAGATCTACCGCCAGGTGGAGCAGTTGCCCGAGGTGCTGGAGAGCGTCGTCGTCGGCCAGGACTGGCGGAACGACGTGCGCGTCGTGCTGTTCGTGCGCCTGCGCGACGGCCTCGCGCTGGACGATGCCCTGCGGGAGCGCATACGGCGCCAGATCCGTGCCAACACGACGCCGCGCCACGTACCGGCCGTGATCCTGCAGGTGCCGGAGGTGCCGCGCACGATCAGCGGCAAGGTGGTCGAGCTCGCCGTGCGCGAGACGATCCATGGCCGGCCCGTCAAGAACACGGACGCGCTCGCGAACCCCGCCGCGCTCGAGCACTTCCGCAACCGGCCGGAGCTCGCGGCCTGACGCGATGAGCGCCCCGGGCCCCCTCACCGCCCGCTGCCAGGCGGCGCTCGCCGCACACGGCCATGCGCTGGACGAGCCGCAACGCGCCGCGCTCGTCCGCCTGGAGGACCTCCGGCGCCGCGTGCAGGCGCGCGAGGGCGCGGGATCGCTGATCGGGCGCGGGCTCGCACTGCTGCCCGGCGCGCCGCGACGGCCGCCGCTGCGCGGGCTGTGGCTCTGGGGCGGCGTCGGGCGCGGCAAGACCTTCCTCGTGGACCAGTTCTTCGCAGAGCTGCCGGTCAAAGCGAAGCGCCGCGAGCATTTCCACCGCTTCATGCAGGGCATCCACGCAGGACTCCGGCGTCACCGCGACCAGCCCTCGCCGGTCGCGCGGATCGCCGCCGACTTCGCGCGCGAGGCGCGGCTGCTCTGCGTCGATGAGTTCACGGTCAGCGATGTCGCCGACGCGATGATCCTGGGGGCCCTGCTCGACGCCCTGTTCCGGCAGGGCGTGGCGCTGGTCGCGACCTCCAACCTGCCGCCGGCAGAGCTGTACGAGGGCGGGCTGCAGCGCGAGCGCTTCCTGCCCGCGATCGCGCTGATCGAGCGGCACTGCCGCGTGCAGGAGCTCGATGCCGGCACCGACTACCGCCTGCGCCAGCTCGAGCGCGCCGCGCTCTTCCTCGGCCCGGGCCACGCGGACACGGAGCGGCGGCTCGCCGCGGAGTTCGACCGCATCGCCGACAGCGACGTGGATCGCCAGGCGCGCGTCGAGATCAATGGACGGACGCTGCGCGCACGGCGCGAGGCGGACGACCTCGCCTGGTTCGATTTTCACGAGCTCTGCGAGGGGCCGCGCGCCGCCGCCGACTATATCGAGCTCGCGCGCTGCTACCACACGGTCTTCGTGAGCGGCGTGCCGGTCATGGACGCGGCCCGTGACGACGCGGCGCGGCGGTTCATCACGATGGTGGACGAGTTGTACGACCGCGGCGTCAAGCTCTTCCTGAGCGCCGCCGCCGACTCCCCGGCGGACCTCTATCGCGGCGAGCGCCTGGCGTTCGAGTTCCGCCGCACCGCCAGCCGCCTTTCGGAGATGCAGGGCCGCGCATATCTCGCGCGGCCGCACCGGCCCTGATCAGCTCCGGTCCTCCGTCGCTCCGCCGCGGCCCTGCTCATGGCGCACCGCAAACGGGTAGGCGCCGGCGGGACGGCCGCGCGCGGGGATCCTGAGCGACAGGACCATGGTGACGGCGAGCGTCAGCGCCGTGAATCCGAGCGACACGACGACCGGGATCTTCCAGACGTCGATCAGCAGCATCTTGAGGCCGATGAAGCCGAGCACGATGGCGAGGCCGTAAGACAGCAGGTGGAATCGCTCGTGCAGACCGGCCAGCAGGAAGTACATGGCCCGCAGGCCGAGGATCGCGAAAACGTTCGACGTGAGCACGATGAACGGATCGGTGGTGATCGCGAAGATCGCCGGGATGGAATCCACGGCGAAGACGAGGTCGACGACGCCGATCAGCACGATCACGACGAACAGCGGCGTGGCCATGCGCTCGCCGCGCACGACGGTGAAGAAACGCTCGCCATCGTAATCCGGCGCGACCTTCAGGCGGCGCCGGATCCAGCGCAGCGCCGGGTTCCGCTCCAGGTCCGGCTCCTGGCCCGCCGCCCACCACATCTTGACGGCCGTGAAGACCAGGAATGCCCCGAACAGGTAGAGCACCCAGTGGAAGCGCACCACCAGCCAGGCGCCCGCGTAGATCAGCGCGGCCCGCAGCACGAGCGCGCCCAGGATGCCGATCATCAGCGCGCGCTTCTGCAGTTCCGGCGGCACGGCGAAGTACGTGAACAGCATCAGGAACACGAAGATGTTGTCGACCGCGAGCGCCTTTTCGATCACGTACCCGGTCAGGAACTCGAGCGCCTTGACGTTCGCAAACGAGCGCGCGGCGGCGTCGCCGGTCGTCCCGCCGAGGTGCCACCACATCCAGCCGAGGAACAGGATGGCCACGGCCACCCACACCGCGGACCAGATGGCGGCCTCGCGCAGGCCCACCCGGTGCGGGCCCTGGCGGCGGAGCGCGACGAAATCGACGGCGAGCGCCGCGGCCACGAAGGCCGCGAACAGGGACCACATCAGGGGCGACTGGGCCATCGGCGGGCGGGTGCGCGGGGCGCGATGGCGGAAATCTGGCGCTCAGATGACGCCACGCCGTTCCTGGTCGAGCTCGATGGACTCGAACAGGGCGCGGAAGTTGCCCTCGCCGAAGCCCTCGTTGCCCTTGCGCTGGATGATCTCGAAGAAGATCGGGCCGATCACGTTCTTCGTGAAAATCTGCAGCAGGATGCCGTCCTTGGCGCTGCCGTCGATCAGGATGCGCCGTGCCTTCATTCGCTCAAGCGATTCCTGGTGGCCAGACACGCGCGCGTCCACGCCCTCGTAGTAGGTGTCCGGCGTGTCCTGGAACTCGATGCCGTTGGCGCGCAGCGCGTCCACCGTCCCGTAGATGTCGTCCGTGAACAGCGCGATGTGCTGGATGCCCTCGCCGCGGTACTCGCGGATATACTCCTCGATCTGGCTCTTGTCGTCCTGGCTCTCGTTGATCGGGATGCGGATCTTGCCGCAGGGGCTCGTCATCGCGCGGCTGAACAGGCCCGTCTTCTTCCCCTCGATGTCGAAGTAGCGGATCTCGCGGAAATTGAACAGCTTCTCGTAGAAGCCGGCCCAGCGGTCCATGTTGCCGCGGCGCACGTTGTGCGTGAGATGGTCGATGACCGAGAGTCCCGCCGCACGCACCGGCCGCGGATCCTGCACCGTCACGAAGTCCACGTCGTAGATCGTGTGGTCGCCGTAGCGGTCCACGAGGTAGATCAGGCTGCCGCCGATGCCCTCGATCGCGGGGATCGCGAGTTCCATGGGGCCGACGCGCATCTCGACGGGCTTCGCGCCCAGTTCCACTGCGCGGCGGAAGGCGAAGGCCGCATCCTTCACGCGAAACGCCATCGCGCAGGCGGACGGGCCATGCTCGCGCGCGAAGCGCTGGCCGAAGCCCTGCGGCTCCGCGTTGATGATGAAGTTGATGTCGCCCTGGCGATGCAGTGTTACGTTCTTGCTGCGGTGGCGGGCAGAGACCGGGAAGCCCATGCGGGCGAACAACGCCCGGAGCTGCTCCGGGTCGGGCGCGGTGTACTCGACGAACTCGAAGCCGTCGGTGCCCATCGGATTCTCGAACAGGTCGGCCATGGCCGGCTCCCGGCAAGGGTATTTCCGCAACTCTAATCTGTCCGCCGCGCGCGCGGAACCGCCCCTGACGGCCGGTGTATAATTCGCGCGGCAACGCCGCCGCCCGCACCGCCGCGGGCCGGGCGGGTCTGGAGTGTGGATGCTAGGCAGGATTCCGGCCGCCCGACAGGCAATCATCGACCGGATCGCCGCCGCCGCCCGCCGCCGGGGCAGGCGCGGCGCGCCGGTTTCCCCGGCCAACCTCGTCCGCTGCTTCTACCACGGCGTCTCGGAGCTCGACCTCGTGCAGCACTCCGAGGCAGACCTCGCCGGTGCCGCGCTCGCGCAGCTCGCGCTCGGCGGCCTGCGCCGTCCCGGGCGGGCGCTGGTGCGGGTGTTCAATCCGGACCCGGCGAAGGACGGCTTCGCCTGCGCGCACACCGTCATCATGGTCGTCACCGACGACATGCCGTTCCTGGTCGATTCGCTCGGCATGGTCTGCGCCCAGAGCGGCCTTTCCGTCCACCTGCTGGCGCACCCCGTCTTCGCCGTAGAGCGCGATGCACGCGGCCGCCTGCGCGAGCTGTGGCTGGACGGCGGGCGGCCCGGCGCGCGCGCCGAGTCCTGGCAGCTGATCCAGGTCGACCGCGAGCCGGACGCGCGGCGCCTGGCGGCGCTCGAGCGCCGGATCCGCGCGACGCTCGACGACGTGCGGGCGGCCACGCGCGACTGGCGCCGCATGCGCGCGAAGGCGCGCGAGGCCGCGGCGCTGCTCGGCACCGCGCGCGTACGGGGCCAGCAGCGCGAGATCCGCGAGGCGCGCGCGCTCGTCGAGTGGATGGAGGACAACCACTTCACCTTCCTCGGCTACCGCGAGTACCGGCTCTCCCGCGGCGCGCGCCGCGACCGGCTGTTCCCGGTGGCCGGCTCGGGCCTCGGGCTGATGCGCACGGGCCGCCGCGGTAAGCCGAAGCCGATCCAGCTTTCCGGCGAGGTGCGCGCCTTCGCCCGATCGCCCGAGCCGCTCATCATCACCAAGGCCAACTCGGTTGCGACCGTGCACCGGCCGACCTACCTCGACTACGTCGGTTTCAAGACCTTCGACGCGAAGGGGGCCGTGACCGGCGAGCGCCGCTTCATCGGGCTGTGGACGTCGTCCGCCTACAGCCGGACACCCAGCGAGATCCCGGTGCTGCGCCACAAGGTGCAGCGCGTGATCGACCACTTCGGCCTGCCGCCCGCGAGCCACGACAACAAGGCGCTCGTGCACGTGCTCGAGACCTTCCCGCGCGACGAGCTGTTCCAGGCGACCGTGCCGGACCTGATCCGCATCGTCCGTGGCGTCGTGAACCTCTACGAGCGGTCGCAGGTGCGCCTGTTCGTGCGCCGCGACGTGTTCCGCCGCTTCTACTCCTGCCTGGTCTTCGTGCCGCGCGACCGCTACAACACGCAGGCGCGCCGCCGCATCGAGGCGCTCGTCCGCGAGGCGTTCGGCGGGCTTGCGATCGAGTCGCAGGTGCAGCTATCCGAGTCGGTGCTCGCGCGCCTGCACCTGCTGGTGCGCACGCCGCCCGACCGCGATGCCGGCGTGGACGCCACGCTGCTTGAGCGCCACATCGCCGAAGCGGTCCGCACCTGGCAGGACCGGCTGCGCGACGCGCTGGCCGAGGCGTTCGGCGAGGCGGAGGCGCTCAGGCTCGACCGCACCTGGGGGCAGGCCTTCCCGGCTTCCTACCAGGAGGACACGCCGTTCGACGCCGCGGTGGACGACGTCGCCTGCCTCGAGGCGCTCGTCGCCGAGCCTTCGGGGTTGCGCATGGCGCTGTACCGCGAAGCGGGGCAGCCGGCGCACAAGGTGCAGTTCAAGCTGTTCCGGCGCGAACGGCCGATCCCGATCTCGGACGTGCTGCCGACGATCGAGAACCTCGGCCTCAAGCTCATCAGCGAGCGCCCGTACGAGGTCGAGGCCGCCGGCTGCGGCTGCTGGATCCAGGATTTCGAGCTCGAGCACCCGCGCGGCGTCGCGATCGACCTCGCGACCGACGGCCCCCGCTTCAAGACCACGTTCGCGAACGTGTGGCGCGGCAATGCCGACAACGACGGCTTCAACCGTCTCGTGCTGGCCGCGGATCTCACCTGGCGCGAGGTCACCGTGCTGCGGACCTACGCGCGGTGGTTCGTGCAACTCGGCCTGCCGCTGTCGCAGGCCTACATGGAGGAGGCGCTCGCGAGCAACGCCGCCGCCGCGGGCAGGCTGTTGCGGCTGTTCCTGTCCCGCTTCGACCCGGCGCTGGCCGCGCCCGCGCGCCGGCGCTCGGAGGCCGCCCAGCGGCGCGCGCTCGACCGCCTGCTCGCGGGCGTCACGCGCATCGACGACGACCGCATCCTGCGCGCCTTCCTCGCAGCCATCGACGCGACGCTGCGCACGAATTACTTCCAGGCCGGCCCCGACGGCTCGCCCAGGCCCTACCTCTCGCTGAAGCTCGACCCGCGCCGCGTCGCCGAGGTGCCGGCGCCGAAGCCGATGTACGAGATCTTCATGCACTCGCCGCGCGTCGAGGGCGTGCACCTGCGCATGGGCCGGGTGGCGCGCGGCGGCCTGCGCTGGTCCGACCGACGCGAGGACTTCCGCACCGAGATCCTCGGCTTGATGAAGGCGCAGAACGTCAAGAACACGGTGATCGTGCCGGTCGGCGCGAAGGGCGGCTTCGTGCCGCGGCGGCTGCCCGCCGGCCGCGACGAGGCCCTGGCCGAGGGCACCGCGTGCTACCGCACCTTCATCCGCTCGCTGCTCGACGTCACTGACAACGTCGTCGCCGGCAAGGTGGTGCCGCCGCCTGCGGTCGTGCGGCAGGACGGCGACGATCCGTATCTCGTGGTCGCGGCCGACAAGGGCACGGCGAAGTTCTCCGACGTCGCGAACGCGATCTCGCAGGAATACGGCTTCTGGCTGGACGATGCGTTCGCTTCCGGCGGGTCGGCGGGCTACGACCACAAGGAGATGGGCATCACGGCGCGCGGCGGATGGGAGTCGGTGCGCCGCCATTTCCGCGAGCTCGGCCTCGACACGCAGACGCAGGACTTCACGGTCGCGGGCATCGGCGACATGTCGGGCGACGTGTTCGGCAACGCCATG
>Ga0114938_1000599_pt1 | contig 26400 bp, 21 predicted proteins | sample AshMeaBigSpring_FD_88675 | JGI IMG/M metagenome (GOLD analysis project Ga0114938, IMG submission 88675) | Groundwater microbial communities from Big Spring, Nevada to study Microbial Dark Matter (Phase II) - Ash Meadows Big Spring | ecosystem: Environmental > Aquatic > Deep subsurface >... | reverse complement strand
ATCAATGCGGGAAGTATTCAACAAAAAGGCATTGAATTGTTTGTAAAATGGAATATGCTGAAACAATCAACTACTTTTTTAAAACAGATTAGTATTTCGAATGCTAGCAGTTATCAACCCTATTTGTTTCGAAATTATCGGCAAGCTGCTGTTGTTTATGATGGAAAGAAAGTAACAGGAGTTGCTCCGATAAACTACGTAAATACCGTTTTAATTGAGCTGAACAATGGTTTGTACACAGAAATTTCGCATCAATACACAGATAAAATTCCGTTAAACGATGCCAATGATAGCTTTGCCAATGATTACCATTTATTGCAAATACGAATTGGATATCTGTTAAAAAATAAGAAAAAGCAATACCATTTTTTTGTAGGTGTAGATAATTTACTCAACGAAAAATACAGTTTAGGTAATGATATAAATGCAGTGGGTCGTCGTTATTTTAATGCTGCACCAACAATCAACTTTTTTGGTGGAATCAAAATGGCATGGTAATTGGCAACCTGCTACATTTGTAATTCTGTTTTTAAAACATAAAAAATCATGGCAAATATTTTAATAATTGATGATGAACGTGCAATTAGAAGCGTATTAAAAGATATTCTTACAAATGAAGGCTACAAAATAGAAGAAGCAGTTGATGGAGAAGATGGATTGAAAAAATTTGTTGGCGGTAATTTTGATTTGGTTTTATGTGATATAAAAATGCCCAAAATAGATGGATTAGAATTTTTACAAAAAGCAAGTGAAGCCAATGTTGAAGTGCCTATTATTATGATTAGTGGACATGGAAATATTGAAACTGCCGTTGAAGCTGTAAAAAAAGGAGCTTTTGATTTTATTCCAAAACCACCTGATTTAAACCGACTATTAATTACCATTCGTAATGCAATGGATAAAAATAGTTTGGTAAAAGAAACCAAAGTATTAAAAAGAAAGGTTAGTAAAGTACAAGAAATTATAGGTGAAAGTGAAGCCATTCAGAAAATTAAAAATACCATCGATAAAGTGGCACCTACCGATGCTAGGGTTTTAGTAACAGGTGAAAATGGAAGTGGTAAAGAATTAGTGGCTCGTTGGCTACATGAGAAAAGCAATAGAAACACACAACCAATTGTAGAAGTAAACTGTGCTGCAATACCTAGTGAGTTGATAGAAAGTGAATTGTTTGGTCATGAAAAAGGTTCGTTTACATCGGCTATAAAACAAAGAATAGGCAAGTTTGAACAAGCCAATGGTGGTACACTTTTTTTAGATGAAATAGGAGATATGAGCCTATCTGCTCAGGCAAAAGTGCTAAGAGCATTGCAAGAAGGAAAAATAACAAGAGTTGGTGGCGATAAAGAAATTAATGTAGATGTACGTGTAGTTGCTGCAACCAATAAAAACCTTTTAGAAGAGGTGGAAGCGAAAAATTTTCGATTAGATTTATACCATCGTTTAGGTGTTATTTTAATTCATGTTCCTTCTTTAAACGAAAGAAAATCAGATATTCCTTTATTGGTAGATAAGTTTTTAATTGATATTGCTGCTGAATATGGTCAACAAGTAAAACAGATTGATAAAAATGCTGTAGACGCTTTGCAAAAACACAATTGGACAGGCAATATCAGAGAATTGAGAAATGTGGTGGAACGCTTAATTATTCTCTCAGGAAAAAATATTACTGTAGAAGATGTAGAAGCTTACGTTTTACCAAGATAAATTGCAACAGTAAACTCAATAAAAAAGCCTTTTCAATATTAAAATTGAAAAGGCTTTTTAGTATGTATAATTACAATTAAGCGTTTCTGTTAATACAATTTAAGTCGTCAAAAGCAACTTCTAAACGTTTAACAAAATTTTCTTCTGCTTTACGCAACCAAACTCTTGGATCGTAATGCTTTTTATTAGGGCTATCTGGACCTTCAGGATTTCCTAATTGACCTTGTAAATAGCCTTCATTTTTCTTGTAGTTATTTAAAATTCCCTCCCAGAAACTCCATTGTAAATCGGTATCAATATTCATTTTAATTGCACCGTAACTAATGGCTTCTCTAATTTGATTTTGAGGAGAACCACTTCCACCATGGAATACGAAATAAACTGGTTTTGGTCCTGTTTTTAATTCTCTTTCAATGTAGTCTTGGCTGTTCTTTAAAATTTCTGGTCTTAATTCTACATTACCTGGTTTATACACACCATGTACGTTACCAAAAGCTGCCGCTACAGTAAACAAGTTTCCTACCTTGCTTAATTCGGTGTAAGAGTAAGCAACGTGTGCAGGTTGAGTGTATAATTTATCGTTTTCAACATCACTATTATCAACGCCATCTTCTTCACCACCAGTTACACCTAATTCAATTTCAATGGCCATACCAAGTGGCTTCATGCGTTTATAAAACTCAACAGAAGTAGCAATATTTTCTTCTAGGCTTTCTTCACTTAAATCTAGCATGTGAGAACTAAATAAAGGCTGACCTTTTTCTTTGTAAAATTGTTCGCCAGCATCTATTAAACCGCTTACCCATGGTAACCATTTTTTAGCTGCATGGTCTGTATGTAAAACCACAGGTACACCATAATATTTAGCAACGTTATGAATGTGTAATGCACCAGAAATACCACCAGCAATATTGGCTTGATAATTATCGTTTGGCATGCCTTTACCAGCAATAAATTGAGCACCACCATTCGAAAATTGAATGATAACAGGTGAATTTACTTTAGCAGCCGTTTCTAAAGTAGCGTTTATAGTATTTGTACCAATCGTATTTACCGCTGGCAATGCAAATTGATTTTCTTTAGCATCTTTTAATAAAGCTTCTAATTCTTCTCCGAAAAGAACACCCGGTTTGTATTTTTTCATGTTTTTGATAGTTATATGAAAGATTGATTAAGTCTGTGTTTAGGGTGCAATATAAGCTAAGTTTATGGTTTTATAAAAGCATAAATGTTGAATTTAAACTTTATATAACTCGAAAAATCAGCTTTACATGAACACTAAAAACAAATAAATACCAATCTTTTATTCAATAAATAATATTTTCAAATACAAATATTATTCTTCTTCACTTATGTTTTTAAATGCCATTAATACAGAGTAAGCACCTTTTACAACAATATTTTTTCCTTTTAATTGAGATCCATCAAATATTTCTGTAAATCCTTTGTAAGTGCCGCCAATATTTACTTGTTGCATGATGTACTGATTGTTTTTTTCTTCAATAAAAACATACATTTTATTTTCAAAACGAACAATGGCATCTTCTGGTAAAACCAAAGCTTTTTTATTGTTTACGGCCAATTCAGCATTCATGTAAGTACCTGGAATAAGCGTTGGATCGTACTTTTCAAAATGACAATGTACTTCTGCATAGCGTTCTTGGTTTAAATCTTTTCCAATCAAAATCAACTCACAATTATATTTTTTATTGGGATTATTATTGGTAAATGCAATAAGCGATTGACCAATAAATACCTGATTAATATCTTTTTCAAAAACCTGTAAAGCCAAATGAATATCTGTAGGGTCGATTAATTCAAATAACACATCGGTTGGAGAAACATATTTCCCAATATTCACGTTCACTTTAGAAACATATCCATTGATAGGAGAATACACATTGATACTTCTAGAGATATTGTTTTCGTTTAGTTTTTCTGGAACAATTCCTACAAGTTTTAATTTTTCGGATAAAGCTGTTAAATTAATTCGTTGCGATTTTAAATCTATCTCTGCTTGTTGTAGTGCTTTATCGCTACTAGCTTTTGTTTCGTTTAACTGCTTTTGTCTATTAAATTCATTTTCTAAAAACAAAATCTTTGCTTTTGCCATCAAATAATCTTGCTGTAATTGAATGTATTGTTGGTCTTCTATAATGGCTATAATTTCTCCTTTATTTACGTGTACACCTGGCAACAATTTACTGTTTTTAAGATAGCCACCCAATGGTATGCTTATTGAAACCATGTTTTGTGGAGGAACATCAATTTTGCCATTTAACTTAAGTATCGTAACAATTGGTTGTTGTTGTAAAGTGTCGGTAATTATTCCAACATTTTTACGTTGTTCTTTTGATAAAGTAATTGCGTTTTCAATGTTTGTGGTAGCTTTTGTTTCTTCAGTAGTCTCTTTTTTAGAACTGCATGAAACAAACAAAAGTGTATATATGATTAGTATTAAAAAGGAATATTTCATAATTATAATTTAAAAGGAATCATCAAAAAATCAATTACACTATTAAGGTTGGTTATAATATTGTAATTGAATGAATGCTTTGTTTTTATTGAACTCTGTTTGAATGTATTCTGAACGAATAGTAATTACTTGGTGCATTAATTGTACCCACTCTAAATAATTAATACTACCGCTTTGTAATTGTATTTCTGCAGTTTGTACAATATTCTTTGCTTTTGGAAGCAATTCTTTGCTGTAAGTATCTAGCATTTTTAGCTGTTGTTGATAGTTTATAAACGCCATTTTTTGAGCCGTTGTAAACTCTTGAACCTGTTGTTGATGTGTTGCTACAGCTATTTGTTCGGCCATTTTTGCAGCTTGAACCTTTGCTTTTAACCATTTATTAAAAACAGGTATAGAAGCACCTACTTGAAAAGAATTGAAACGATACGTTCCTGCATATGATTTTTCATCTGCACCAACTCCTCTTATACTTGTATTATTAATACCAACCTGAAAAGAGGGTAGAAGCTGTGCATTTGCTAATTGAGTATTTGCATTGGCAATTTGCTGAAGCTGTTGTGATTGTTGCAAAACTGGATGTTGCAATAACTGAGCTGTATCAATTATTTCTACTTTTTGTTGATTATTTACTTTAGCAAAAATGGGTTGATACACTTCAGTTGTGTTTAATAATAATTGCATTTGTAACTGCATAATGTCAATATCTGCATTTACTTGATGCAATTGTATATTCAGTTGTTGCAATTGATTGGAAGCAAATGTTTTTTCTAAAACATTGGTTTCACCTTTTGCCAATCTTTCTGTTGCTCTTTCTAAAAAAGTATTGAATAATCGCTTTGTTTCAAAAAGCAATTGTTGTTTTTGCAATAAAAAAAGGTATTCAAAATATACTTGTGCAACTTGTTGTTTGAGTTCTTTGGTTTTTACAGATGCTTGCAAAATACTTTGTTGCATTTCAGATTTAAACAACTCTTTTTGGCGTTTATAAACAATGGGCAAAGTCAAATTTTGTGCAATACTTATTTTGGTATCTGTAAAAACGCTGTTCATTTGTCCAGCTTCAAATGTAAAATCAGTAGGGGCAATCGATTTGCTCGTTTGAATCAATAACGATTGGTATTTTATTTTTAGCTGTTCGTTTTTTAACTGAAGGTTATTTTTTATAGCAGTATCCATAGCTGCTTGTAAACCAATTGATTTTTGTGCTTGAGTAAATGTTGCAAAACAGCCCATCAATACAAAAATTGTTACGGTAGAAATGGTAGATTTTATTTTTTTGAATTTCATGCCATTTTCAAAAACAATGTATAATACAGGCAAAACAAACAAGGTTAAAAATGTAGCCATTAATAGGCCACCAATTACCACAGTAGCCAATGGTCGTTGTACTTCTGCACCAGCTCCATTGCTTAAAGCCATTGGCAAAAAGCCGAGTGAAGCCACAAATGCTGTCATTAAGACGGGTCTTAAACGTACTTTCGTACCCATTAAAACAATGCGTTTTACATCAGTTAAACCTTCTTCTTTTAATCTGTTAAATTCTGCAATCAATACAATTCCATTTAAAACAGCAACACCGAACAATGCAATAAAACCAATTCCTGCACTAATGCTAAATGGCATTCCTCTTGCCGCAAGCGACAAAATACCACCAATGGCAGAAAGTGGAATGGCTGAATAAATTAATAAACCTTGTTTAACTGAATTAAAAGCAAAAAATAAGAGTAAGAAAATTAACAATAACGATACAGGTACGGCTACTAAAAGTCTTTGCTTTGCTGCATTTAAGTTTTCAAACGCACCACCATAAGTAACATAATAACCAACAGGTAGTTTTAATTTTGTTTCTGCTTTTTCTTGTAATTCGTTTACAATACTTTGAACATCTCTTCCTCTTACATTAAAGCCAACAACAATTCTACGTTTGGCATCTTCACGTTGAATTTGATTTGGGCCTTCTTTTAATACAACATTGGCAACTTGATACAAGGGTATTTGTGTTCCATTTTTGGTAGGAATTAGTAATTGTTGCACATCTTCAATATTTTTCCGTTGTTCGCCAGCTAATTTTACCACAATTTCAAAACGCTTTTCTCCGTCAAACAATAGTCCTGCACTTTCACCAGCAAATGCAGTATTTACTACTTTATTTACCTCTTCAATGTTTAAATTGTATTGAGCCAATGCGTTTCTATTGTATTCAATAATAACTTGTGGCAGTCCTGAAATAGGTTCTACAAACAAGTTTGTAGCTCCATTTACTGTATTTGCAATATTTCCTAAAATTGTTGCGTATTTAGCAAGCGTATCTAAGTTTTCACCAAAAATTTTACAAACTACATCTTGTCTTGCACCTGTCATCAACTCGTTGAAACGCATTTGAACAGGATATTGAAACCCAACAGAAAGGCCAGGAATTACAGACAATGATTCCGTCATTTTTTCACTCAATTCATCGAAGGTAGAAGCAGAAGTCCATTCACTTTTTGGTTTCAAAATAACCATCATATCACAAGCATCCATTGGCATTGGATCTGTTGGTACTTCACCACTACCAATTTTTGTGACCACTTTTTGAACTTCAGGAAATTGTTGTTTTAAAATGCCTGCTGCTTTGGTCGTATTTTCAATAGTCGTGTTTAAATTACTTCCAGATAAAACCCTTGTTTCTACAGCAAAATCGCCTTCTTCTAAAGCAGGAATAAATTCACCACCCAATGTTGAAAGAATAAATAACGATGTTATAAAAAGTGTAATTGCAATTCCTAAAATAGATTTGGGAAAACCCAAAATCAACTGTAAAGCTGCTTGGTATTTTCTCTCCACTTTTCCCATTAATTTATCTGCAAAATTGGGTTGATGTTGTATTTTCTTACTTAGAAAAATAGAACTCATCATTGGTATGTATGTAAGTGAAAGTATAAATGCTCCTAACAATGCAAATGCTACCGTTTGAGCCATTGGCTTAAACATTTTACCTTCAATACCTTGTAAAGTAAATATGGGTAAATAAACGATGAGAATAATGATTTGGCCAAAAACGGCACTATTCATCATTTTACTGGCAGATTGTTGAACAGTAGTGTCCATTTCTGATTGTGTTAAACGCTGAATGTGGTTAAATCTTTTGCTATGTGTTAATTGATGCATAACGGCTTCAACTATAATTACAGCACCATCTACAATTAATCCAAAATCCAATGCTCCTAAGCTCATCAAATTGCCACTAACACCAAAAAGATTCATCATTATTACGGCAAATAACATTGATAATGGAATTACAGATGCTACTAACAAGCCAGCTCTTATATTTCCTAAAAACATTACTAGAACAAAAATTACAATTAAGGCACCTTCAAGTAAGTTTTTTTCAACTGTTCCAATTGCATTGTTCACCATTTTTGTTCTATCTAAAAATGGTTCTATAACAATGCCTTCAGGTAATGTTTTTTGAATTTTTGCAACTCTTTCTTTTACATTTTTGATTACTTCACTACTATTTGCACCTTTTAGCATCATTACAATTGCTCCTGCAACTTCTCCTTTATCGTTGTAGGTAAGTGCTCCATATCTTGTGGCTGCACCAATTTTTACTGAGGCTACGTCTCTAATAAACAAAGGCGTTCCTGTTTGCACTGTTTTAATTGGAATATTTTCTAAATCGTTGATACTGCCAATTAATCCCTCACTTCTTATATATAAAACGGTAGAGGCTTTTTCAATATAAGCTCCTCCTGTATTTTGGTTGTTTTTTTCTAAAGCAGTAAAAACATCTTGAATAGAAATTTGATAAGCAGCCAACTTATTGGTGTTTATTTCAATAGAAAATTGTTGCAACTTGCCACCAAAACTGCTTACTTCTGCAACGCCTTTTACACCCAATAACTGTCTTCTTATAATCCAGTCTTGAATGGTTCGTAAATCGGTTTCATTGTATTTCTGTTCATATCCTTTTTTTGGGCGAACAACATATTGATAAATTTCTCCTAATCCAGTTGTTACAGGGCCTAATTCAGGCGTTCCAATTCCTTTAGGAATTTGGTTTTGTATTTGTTGTAATCGTTCAGCTACTTGTTGCCTTGCCCAATAAACGTCTGTTGCATCGTCGAAAACAATGGTTACAAGTGATAATCCAAAACGAGAAAAGCTTCTTATTTCTTTTAAGCCAGCAATATTATTATTGGCTTGTTCTATCGGAAAAGTAATTAACCTTTCTATATCAGTTGCTCCAAATGAAGGAGCTACCGTAATTACTTGAACTTGATTGTTGGTAATATCAGGAACAGCATCAATGGGTAATTTGGTGAGTTGATAACTACCATAACCTATTAATCCAATAATAAATAAACCAATAATTAATTTATTACGAATAGAGATTTGAATAATCGTATTCAGCATTCAGTTAAATTTTAATTTGAAAATAATAGAAGTGATACAAGTACATAGTTGGAAATCATCAATCTATGATGAATACTATAAGATGCTTGTATTAAAATAAAATATTAACTGAAAAATTTGGGAGGCTGAAAAATATCTGCTTGATTCAGATACACATACATCTGCTCATTGGTTGTAGGAAAAATTTGTTGAACAGTTGGAGCAGAAATGGTTTCAAAAATAAAAAAAGGAGCAGGAAAACTAATAGATGCGGACATACAAATATCTGCATCGTTTGTTTTAAAAGGCAGTTGCATATCTTGCTGATAATCAGCGTCAATAACTGTTTTTTCAGCGTAATGCATGTTTAAGAAAGCCCAAAAACTAAGATGTTTATCTTCTTGTTTATGTTGAAAAAAATGTTGTACCAATATGGGGAGTTTTAATAGCTGATACGCTTCTGTTGCTCCAAAAGTGTATAAACACAATAATAATATTGGTATTATTCTTTTCACTCGGCTAAAGTAGGTACTAATACTGATAAACGATAATAAAATCGGGGAAATACTGTTTTTAACGTTTAAAAAATTAAATGCTCTAAACGAATTAAATATCCAAAACTAGACATTCGAATCATATTGCCTGCTATTTGTTTTCTGTAACCAATATCAATACGAGATTGACTATTAAAGATAAATTGAATAGATGGTGCAACATCCAAGTACGCTTTATTTCTATCTACAATACTTTGTCCCAAAAGTTCTATCATAAAATTTACATTGGTTTGTTTGTAATTATCATAGCTTTTCGGAAGCATTAATTTTCCAAAAGAAAGTGTATAGTTAATTGCCTTGTTTGAGTGAGTAATAGGGAACTTATTATTGTTGGCATTATTATTTGCTTTTTCAAAACTGCTGCTAGCAGAAATTGCAACTTTGTTAATTAGTTTTGTAGCAATTAATCCCACTTCATATCCGCTATTATTAGCGTTAATTTCAATTTCTTCTTGATGAATATGGCTATTGTTTGAACTTACCCTTGCATAAGCTGCCATTCTAAAATGATTATGAACACCATCTTTACTTAAAAAACGATATTTACCATACAAACTCCAACCTTCATAACCAAATTTTCTAGTTCTATCACTGGCTATCATTTCTGCATGCAACATCAAATTTTTATTAACGCCCCACATGATTTCTGGCAATAAAAAGTAATTGATTCTATTTGCTTTATCATCGTTCATCCAATTATTCGAAAGCCTTAATCCCACTGATTTTGCAGGCATATTACTTGCAGGTTCAGTATATACAAACAACTCTTGTGCTTTTATTTTACTTGTAAAAAATAGTAAACACAATACAACAATATTTTTCATGAATGTTTATTTAAATAATAGGTATAGATAGCACATCATTATCCTACTTATATTTTAAGTAGGCTAATGATGTGCTTAAATCAAGAAATTCTAGATGGTTGAATGATAAATTCTTTCTGATTTTGTAATAGCTGCTTTTGAGCAACAATTATCCATTTTTCCCGTTTGATAACACTTTAATGTAGTTAACTTTTCGTATTTCTTAAAATCTTTGGTAGGAATAAAATTTTTATCTACAATGGTAATCATTTTGTACCCATTTAAAGTCTGTTGCTTCACATTCATAAAATGTAGCGTATTGCCTGCAATTTGAATATGACTATCATTTTCAATTTTTACATTATTAAAAAGTGTATTTACTTTTAAAACTGCAACAGAAAATCCTGCATCTGTAACTGCTTTTTTCAAATCATCAAAATTTACAGCAACATCTTTTTTAAATTGAATTTTGTAAGTAGATGTTTTGATGTCTGATGTAATACTTTCTACAAAACTTACTTTTTCTAACGACTTATAAATTGCTTTAGAACACATGCTACAAGTAAGTCCACTTGCTTGCAAATCGGCATTGGTAAATTGAGCAAAGCTATTCACTTGTATTAGCAATAGCGATGCTAAAAAAATGTTTTTCATTGAATAAATTATTTAACAGTAGTAATTGTAAAACAAAAGTCTTTGCTTTACAATTACTACTATGAATGAAATAAATATGACGATAAAGTTAGTTGCTACCTTTTCTATCGTATTGGCAGCATTCATGTAAATTGTTGTAAGCTGCTTTAGAAGCAGTAGCATCTTGTGTATCGTGACCAACTGCTGCAACTTTTGCTTGTATTTTTTTACTATCAGTTTTTTTAGAATCGTATTTTACCACTAAAATCTTGCTTTCGTCATCCCAACTTGCAGATGATGCACCTGCTGTTTTAGCGGCTTTTTCTATACGGCTTTTACACATTCCACAATTGCCATAAACCTTAATTTTTTCGGTTTTTACTGTTTGTGCTTTTACTGAAAAAGCAAATAAGAAACATATAATTGATAGAATAATTTTATTTGTATTCATTATTTTTTTATTTAATGTTTATTAAAATAGAAAGAAGCAACAACAACTTATTTTTTAGAATAATTTGATTACAAAAGGATATGGTGTTAAAACGGGAATTGAAATTTGCTATGCAAATTTTAAATGCGTAATCAAACTGTTTTATATTCTAAAAACACAGTTTTTAATAAAAATGGAAACCGAGCCTAAGAATGGAGGGGGTAATTTTGGAGCAAGATAAGTAAGCTGATTTTGTGGTTGATACAAGCTTATTAAAGTAGAAACTTGTGGCGTGTACAATTCTTTTTCAGGACAATTAAATGTATAGTAAACAGCTGAAGATTGGTAATTATTGGTAAGTTTTACAACTTTAGTTTCTGTTTTACAACAAGATTTTTTTGTTTTTTTAGACCCACAAGGGCATTTTTCTGATGATGGAATAATATTTAAATCCCAACTACTTGGTTTACCCATACAATAATGCACATTCATAGCAAAACCACTACTTGTGGTAATGTAAATAATGCATAATATGAGTACCAATATTTTTTTCACAGTGCTAAGCTAAACAATAATCCCAAACAAAAGCTTAATTTTTAAATAATGAAAGTTAAATAAGGTTAATGACGTGTATTAAAAAAGTGCTTTTTACTTAATTTACAACAATGGCCTCTCACTTTTCTTTTTAAAGAACCATCACTTACATTTGCACACTAATTACGAAGTATCATGAGTGAAGAAAGAAGTTTAAATTTTATAGAAGAAATTATTGAAGCAGATTTAGCAAGCGGAAAACATACACAAATACTGACTAGATTTCCACCAGAACCAAACGGTTATTTACATATTGGACATGCAAAAAGTATTTGCTTAAATTTCGGACTAGCATTAAAATATGGTGGTGCTACTAATTTACGTTTCGATGATACCAATCCTGTTACAGAAGATACAGAATATGTAGAAAGTATTAAAGAAGATGTTCAATGGCTTGGTTTTAATTGGGCAAATGAATTGTACGCATCAGATTATTTTGATCAATTATATCAATTTGCAATTACCCTAATTCAAAAAGGATTAGCCTATGTAGATGATAGCACAAGTGAAGAAATTGCACAACAAAAAGGTACACCAACAAAACCAGGTATTGCAAACGAGTATAGAAGCAGATCGGTAGAAGAAAATTTGCAATTATTTACCGACATGAAAAATGGTAAATATAAAGATGGTGAAAAAGTATTGCGTGCAAAAATTGATATGGCAAGCTCTAATATGCTTTTGAGAGATCCAATTATTTATCGTATCAAACATGCTCATCATCATAGAACAGGCAATACTTGGTGTATTTATCCTATGTACGATTTTGCACATGGACAAAGCGATTCTATCGAAAAAATAACGCATTCAATTTGTACACTTGAATTTATTCCACATAGACCAATGTACGATTGGTGCATTGAACAATTGGGCATTTTTCCATCGAAACAATATGAGTTTGCTCGTTTAAATATGACTTATACAGTTATGAGTAAACGAAAATTATTACAATTGGTAAATGAAGGTTTTGTGGATGGATGGGACGACCCTCGTATGCCTACGATTTCAGGAATGCGTAGACGTGGATTTACCGCAGAAAGCATTCGAGAATTTTGTGATAAAATTGGTATTGCAAAAAGAGAAAACTTAATTGATTTTGGATTGCTAGAATTTTGTATTCGAGAAGATTTAAACAAAATTGCGGAAAGAAGAATGGTAGTGTTTGATCCTCTAAAAATTTCAATCACCAATTTTGAAGCAATAACTGAATTTTTAAACAGCGAAAACAATCCAGAAGCTGCTGAACAAACGTTTAGAGATGTACCATTTAGCAACGAAATTTTTATTGAAAGAGAAGATTTTATGGAAGTAGTCCCTAAAAAATATTTTAGACTAGCTCCTGGTCAAATGGTGCGTTTAAAAAGTGCATATATTATTCAATGTAATGAAGTTGTAAAAGACGAAAATGGAAATATTGTTGAATTAAAATGTACTTATATTCCTGAAAGTAAAAGTGGAAGCGATACAAGCGGTATTCATGTAAAAGGAACTTTACATTGGGTAAATGTAGCAACTGCAATTCCTGTAGAAATTCGTTTATACGATCGATTGTTTACAGAGGAAAATGTAGGAAATGCTGAAGGCGATTTTAAAGATTACATTAATCCAAATTCTTTACAAATTATTCCAAATGCCTATGCAGAACCTGCTTTAGCTAATGCTACAGAAACAGAGCGTTATCAATTTTTACGTAAGGGCTATTTTTGTTTAGACAAAAAACGTTCTACCGATAAATTGGTATTTAATAGAACAGTCACTTTAAAAGATACTTGGGCTAAAGTAAACAAATAGAAACTAAAAGTAGAGCATATTTATAGCATCCGTCTGTAATAAAACAGGCGGATTTTTATTGAAATGATGAATATTGAAAACATACAAAATTTTTTAGAGCAGAAGTGCAACTTGCAATTGCAGCAATGTAAATTTTTGGTTGCTGTAAGTGGAGGTGTTGATAGTGTTGTTTTGGTAAATGTTTTACATGAATTAAAAATAGATTTTGTAATTGTACACTGCAATTTTCAATTAAGAGGAGCAGAAAGTTTAAGAGATGAAAACTTTGTAAAATTATTGGGAGAAAAATACCAAAAAGAAGTATTCATTAAAACCATTGATACACAAGCTTATATTCAAGAAAAGCAAGTTTCTATTCAAGTAGCGGCTAGAGTGTTGCGTTACGAATGGTTTGATAGTTTACTGCAAATAAAAACTCGAGAAGAAAAAGAACAGCAAACAATATCACCAAAGCAATGGTTTTTAGCAACAGCACATCATGCAGATGATAATGTAGAAACGGCTATACATCATTTTTTTAGAGGAACAGGCATTGCTGGTTTACATGGCATTTTACCTAAACAGAATAAAATTATTCGACCACTTTTGGGTGTAAAAAAGTCTGAGATTGTTCAGTACGCACAAAACAATCAACTTACATGGGTAGAAGATAGCAGCAACGCTACCAATAAGTATACAAGAAATGTAATTCGACATGAACTGATTCCTTTTGTAGAAAAGATATTTCCAAATGTTGTAGACAATATTCTGCACAATATTGAACGTTTAACAGAAGTAGAAATGGTTTTTAATGCTGCAATTGAGGGTATTAAACAAAAACTACTTGTTGTTAAAAACAATGAAATTCATATTCCCATTTTAAAGCTACAAAAGCAAAACCCTTTAAAAACTGTAGTGTTTGAAATTTTTAAAGAATTTGGATTTGCAGCCACACAAGTGAATGAAATAATTAAACTATTAAATGCACATAATGGTAGCGTAATGGTTTCTGAAACACATAGAATAATTGTGAACAGAAATTGGCTAATTATAGCACCTATTGTAACAACTTTTTCAAACTTAATCGTACTTGAAAATATTCAAGAAGAATTGATTTTTAAAGAAGGTATTTTACGATTTAAGTTGAATGAAGACATTACTAATTTACCTACAGATGCAAATATTGCATCACTAGATTTTGCTGAAATAGAATGGCCATTAATTATTCGACCTTACAAAACAGGTGATTATTTTTATCCGTTAGGAATGAATAAAAAGAAGAAAATCAGTAAATTTTTAATCGATAAAAAAATGTCCATTACTCAAAAAGAAAGAGTGTGGGTTATTGAAAGTAATAAAAAAATTGTTTGGATTATTGGTGAAAGAATCGACCATAGATGTAGAATTAAACCCAATACAAAAAAAGTCTTACAAATTGTTTATCAGTCAGTTAAATAAATTAATTCAATAAAAAAAAGGCTAATCTTACCAAAGATTAGCCTTTATTGTGTCTAATATTATTCAGCTTAATATGCAGCCGTTACACCAATATAATTTTTAGGTGTAATGGCTTTCAATTCTTTTTTAATGGTTGCATTTACTTTTAGCGTACCAATAAAATCATGAATCGTTTTTTGTGTAATTGCATGATTGCCTCTAGTTAATTCTTTCAAAGCCTCATAAGGATTTGGATAATTTTCTCTACGTAAAATAGTTTGTATAGCTTCTGCCACAACAGCCCAATTATTTTCTAAATCTGCATTAATTTTTGCTTCATTCAACAATAATTTACCCAAACCTTTTTCTATACTTTTTATAGCTAAAATGGTGTGTGCAACAGGCATTCCCAAATTGCGTAAAACAGTGCTATCGGTTAAGTCTCTTTGTAATCTACTAATAGGAAGTTTGGCAGAAAAATGTTCTAATAAAGCATTGGCAACACCTAAATTACCTTCAGCATTTTCAAAATCTATCGGATTTACTTTATGAGGCATTGCAGAAGAACCCACTTCACCTGCTTTGGTTTTTTGTTTAAAATAATCCATGCTAATGTACGTCCAAATATCTCTACATAAATCAATTAAAATGGTATTAATGCGTTTGATTGCATCACAATGTGCAGCCAAAGAATCGTAATGTTCAATTTGAGTGGTAAACTGCATCCGTTGTAATTGCAAATAATTTTCAACAAATTCATTTCCCAAATTCACCCAATTTTTTGTAGGAAAAGCAATATGATGAGCATTAAAATTACCAGTAGCCCCACCAAATTTTGCTGCATAAGGAATATAAGAGAACAACTGAATTTGGTTGGCAATTCGTTCTACAAAAACCATTATTTCTTTACCCAAAACTGTAGGAGAAGCAGGCTGTCCATGTGTTTTTGAAAGCATAGAAATATTTTTCCATTGGCTAGCTAAACTGTGTAAACTATTGTGTAGGTTAGCTATTGAAGGTAAATATTCTTGTTCTAAACAATGTTTCCAACTTAATGGAATTGCAGTGTTGTTAATGTCTTGAGAAGTTAATCCAAAATGAATCCATTCTTTCAAATTACCAATACCAATTTCGTCTAGTTTTTCTTTCAAAAAGTACTCAACCGCTTTTACATCATGATTGGTTGTTTTCTCAATTTCTTTTATTTTTTCAGCATCAGCAATTGAAAAATCATCCGCTACAAGTTGTAACAATTGTTTTTGTTTGGGTGTAAGCTTAAAAAATTTTTTATCTGCAAGAAAAACGAAATATTCTATCTCTACATAAACTCTATATTTTATTAATGCAAACTCTGAAAAATAAGTATCTAAAAATTGAAGTTGTGGTCTGTATCTTCCATCAATTGGAGAAATGGCAGTTAAATTGTTTAGTTCCATCGATTAAAAATGATTATTAAATGTTTTTGATTTGCTGTTAAATAATAACGGTTCAATAAAATAGAGAAGAAGTTTTGCAACTAAATGCAGTCACTACTGTTTTATTCTTTTATTTGCGGCGTAAAAATATACCTTTTGAATAAGATAAAGATTGGTGCGGTAAGTTATTTAAATACAAAACCGCTTTTATTTGGATTGAAAAGAAGTGGATTAATGGATAAAATCGATTTAATTGAAGATTATCCAGCTCATGTAGCACAAATGTTATTGAACAATACTATCGATATTGGTTTAGTGCCTGTTGCAATTATTCCTCAATTAAAAGAAGCACATGTTGTAACAGATTTTTGTATTGGTGCAGAAAAAGAAGTGGCATCTGTTTGCTTATTTAGTGAAGTTTCAATTGAAAATATTGAAACTGTAATTTTAGATTATCAAAGTAAAACATCGGTAAACTTAGCCAAAGTTTTATTGAAAGAATTTTGGAAAAAAGAAGTCGTTTTTAAAGAAGCTAGTGAACATTTTAGAAATGAAATTAAAGGAACTACAGCAGCCGTTGTAATAGGAGATAGGGCTTTTGAACAAAGAAATATTTCTGCTTATGTATATGATTTAGCTGCTGCTTGGAAACAATATACAGGTTTACCTTTTGTGTTTGCTGCTTGGATAGCAAACAAACCTATCGATCCGCTTTTTGTTGATGCATTTAACCATGCAAACGCTTATGGATTAAGGCATTTAGACAAAGTAGTAGTAGAAAATCCATATAAAGAATACGATTTAAAAAAATACTATACAACCAATATCAGCTACCAACTTACTGATGCTAAAAGACAAGGATTAAGCCTTTTTCTAGAAAAAATAAAAGCATTAAATGCATTAAATCATGGTAGCTAATTGAGCAACAACCAAATCTATTTCTTCTTTAGTATTGTGTTTTGAAAAAGAAAAACGAACCGTTACTTGATTTGGATTATTGTTGATTGCCCTAATTACATGCGATCCTTGGTCGGCACCACTTGTACAAGCACTACCACCACTTGCACAAATATAATTGATATCTAAATTAAATAATAACATTTCACTCTTTTCTGTTTTAGGGAAACTAACACTTAAAACAGCATATAAACTATTACCATCAACATCTCCATTAAAACCAACACCTTCAATTTTTTCTCTTAATTGTTGATGCATGTACATTTTCAATTCTTTAATGTACTTGCTATCTTGTTCGTAATTGTTGGTTGCAATTTCCAATGCTTTCGCAAAACCTACAATTCCATATAAATTTTCAGTTCCGGCACGCATATTTCTTTCTTGTGAACCACCATGTACAAAAGGTTTAATTTTTACATTTTCATTAATGTATAACATACCTACACCTTTTGGTCCATGAAATTTATGACCTGCACCTGTAACAAAATGAACAGGCGTTTTTCTTAAATCGAAAGGAAAATGACCAACCGTTTGCACCGTATCACTATGAAAAATGGCATTGTATTTTTTGCATAAGTCTCCAACTGCAAATAAATTTATCATGTTTCCAATTTCGTTATTGGCATGCATCAATGTAACCAAACATTTCTCCTCACTATTTGCCAATAAATATTCTAAATCGTTTAAATCTACATGCCCGTTTGGTAACAATTTTACATAACTCAATGCAGCTTCACCATTATTATATAAATGTTCAATTGTGTGTGTTGTTGCATGATGTTCTATTAAAGAAGAAATAATATGCTTACAACCTAAGTTTCGTACGGATGCAGTTATGGCAGTGTTGCTACTTTCTGTTCCACCTGAAGTGAAAAATATTTCTGCTGGATGAGCATTCAGAATTTTTGCTACCGTTTTTCTAGCATTTTCTATGGCCAATCTACTTTCTCTTCCATAACTATAAATAGAAGATGGATTACCGAAATGTGTAGTTAAATATGGCATCATGGCTGCTAATACATCTGCATCTAAAGCTGTGGTAGCAGCATTATCTAAATATATTCTTTGTTTTGTCATGTTGTTGTTTTATGCGTAGCAACTTTTGAATGCAAAGAAAAGTTGGTTGCCAAAAATATAAAAATCTCACCGAGGTGAGATTTTCTTTTATAAAAAATACAATAGTGTATAGTGTACTACATAGCTTCTTTAATGTCTTGCATAATTCTTTTAGCAATATTATCAGCTGTTGTTTCAAAGCTACTTTCTGCGTAAATACGAATAATTGGTTCAGTATTACTTGTTCTTAAATGCACCCAATCGTTATCAAACTCAATTTTCAATCCATCTTCAGTATTTATAGGATTGTTTTTATACTTTTTTTGGATGTGTGCAAAAATTTTGGCAATGTCAAAACCTTTTTCTAGCTCAATTTTATTTTTACTGATGAAATAATCAGGATAAGTATTTCGAAGTTGTTTTACACTTTTTTTCTCTTTTGCCAAATGGGTTAAAAATAGGGCAATTCCAATTAAAGCATCTCTACCATAATGTAAATCTGGAACTATAATTCCTCCATTTCCTTCACCGCCAATTACAGCATCTGTAGCCTTCATTTTTGTAACCACGTTTACTTCTCCAACAGCACTAGGAGTGTATATTCCACCATGTTTAAGTGTAACATCTTTCAAAGCCCTTGTGCTAGACATATTGCTAACTGTATTGCCCTTTCTATGTTTTAACACATAATCTGCTACAGCAACCAATGTATATTCTTCTCCAAACAAACTTCCATCTTCACACACAAAACAAAGTCTATCTACATCAGGATCTACAGCAATTCCTACATCTGCTTTTTGTTTATTAACCTCATTACTTAATTCTCTTAAATTTTCAGGTAATGGCTCAGGATTATGGGCAAAGTTGCCATGCATTTCTGCGTTTAAAACAGTATAGTTGGTAACACCTAATGCTTCTAATAATTGCGGAACTGCAATTGCTCCTGAACTATTTATGGCATCTATGACTATCTTAAAATTGGCATTTTTAATTGCTTCTACATCTACTAAAGAATAATTTACAACAGCTTCTATGTGTTTAGCTAAAGCATCTTCGTTTTTAATATATTTTCCAAGTTTATCTACCGTTGTAAATGTGTAACTGTCTGCAGCTGCCATTTCTAATATAGCGGCTCCATTTTCTCCACTAATAAATTCACCTTTATTGTTGAGCAATTTTAATGCATTCCATTCTTTAGGATTGTGGCTAGCTGTTAAAATAATTCCACCGGCTGCTTCATAAAACACTACGGCCATTTCAACAGTAGGTGTAGTGCTTAATCCAACATCAACAATATCTAAACCTAATGCAATTAAAGTGTTTACAACTAAATTTTGAACCATTGCACCACTAATTCTTCCATCTCTACCTATTACCACTTTTCTGTTTTCAGATTGCTGAATTAGCCAAGTGCCATAAGCTGCTGAAAATCGAACAATATCAATAGGACTAAGTGTTTCTCCAACTTTTCCACCAATAGTTCCCCTAATTCCTGAAATGCTTTTAATTAATGCCATAATATTTAATCTTTTTTAAAACTTACTTCTATATGGGGTAGTGCAAACATAACTGAAAAATGAATTTGAGAATGCTGTTATTTTTATACTGCTTATCTTAGCTTTATGAATCAGAAAACTTGGTTTAAAGATTGGTTTAATTCTCCTTATTACCACCTTTTATATAAAAACAGAAACGATAGTGAGGCTCAATTGTTCATTGAAAGCTTAATAGATTTTCTTCAACCACAAAAAAATGCAAGAATGCTTGATGTTGCTTGTGGAAAAGGAAGACACAGCAAGGTTTTAGCAGATTTAGGATTTGATGTAACGGGTATTGATTTATCTACTGAATCTATTGCTGAGGCTAAAAAAGACGAATCTGATAGTCTGCATTTTTATGAACACGATATGCGTTTACCATTTTGGATTAATTATTTTCAATTTGCTTTTAACTTTTTTACCAGTTTTGGTTATTTTAAAACAGAAAGAGAACACAATAATACCATAAGAAGCATTGCTCAATCGCTTGTTCCTAATGGAACATTTGTAATTGATTATTTAAATGTATTGTACGCAGAAGATACACTTATTAAATCTGCACATTCAGAAATTGAGGGTATACATTTTCACGTATCTAAATGGCATACAGACCAACATTTTTTTAAACAAATTCAAGTTGCAGATGCAACAAGCAATGCTTTGAAACATTTGTACACCGAAAAAGTAGCCAAATTTACGTTAGCCGATTTCACAGATATGCTTTCTTATCAAGGATTGCAAATACAAGAGGTATTTGGCAACTATCAATTGGGTGCATATGATGCTAGAAAATCGCCTAGAATGATTATAGTTGCTAAAAAAATTAACGTGTAGGTAAAGGTTTAAATTGATTGTACCAATTACTTTTGGCACTTGAGTCTTTATAGTTTCTATATTGATTAGCAGGAGGCAATTTCAATCCTTTGTTTTTTATTATTTCTTGAATATTAAAACCTTTATTTTTTGCAGATTCCTTTTGTTGGAGAGGGTAACCCAATCTAGTTTTATTATCTGCATCAGGAATTAATACTGTCATATTATCTGTATTGCTTTGGTACAAATCAAAACCTATTTTGTTATTACCTTTTAATGATAAACTATCTTTTTTTCCAGCTAATGCATCAGGCATTATTTGAACAACGGTTACTTTAGGCTGAATACCTCTAATTAGCAAGTTTGTGTCGATAGATGGTTGAGTGTTAATTGTACCCTTTATTTTATTTTGTGCAGATATTTGATTAATAGAAAATAAGATGCATATTGATAAATACCATTTCATATAATAAAATTTGCAGATGAAATTAAGGAATAGTAGAATTCGATATTCATTTCAATATAAAAATCTTGTTAAAAAAATCAATATTTACACTTTTATCTTTACTTAATGGATACAACTTCTTTTTTTAAAAATGATTTATTACAGTGGTTAATTCAGTTAGATCAATATATTTTTCTGAAACTAAACCAAACGTATACTCATCCATTTTTCGATCAAGTAGCACCTTGGTGGAGAGATAGCAATACATGGTTGCCTCTCTATTTGTTTTTATTGGTTTTTGTATTTATAAATTTTGGTAAAAATGCATGGGTTTGGTTGGTTTTTGTGATTCTCACCATTACACTTTCAGATCAAGTAAGTAGTGGCATTCTTAAAAAATATTTTGAACGACCAAGACCTTGTGCCGATCCATATTTTCAATTCAATGTTCGTTTATTACTCAAACATTGTTCTGGTGCATTCAGCTTTACATCGTCTCATGCAGCCAATCATTTTGCTTTGGCAGTTTTTATTTCTAAAACTTTAGGAATGTTTATTGGTAAATGGAAATGGGCTTTGTATGCTTGGGCTGCTACTATTTGCTATTCACAAGTTTATGTGGGTGTGCATTATCCTTTTGATATAGTAGGTGGTGCATTGGTTGGAAGCAGCATTGGTTATAGCATTGCTCATTTTTACAATACATCTATTCAATCTTTAGCACCGTTGAATATCAAAAGCGGTTCTACTAATTAAATTTACTTTTTTTACAATACAAATAAATATCACTCTTTTATTCAACATTTATAAATTCAAATGGGGTATTTGTTTAAACCCTTATCTTTATCATAAACACTTTTTTAAACTGCTTTTAAAAATATCAAATTACAAAAAATAGCGGTTATTATTTAATAACAACTTTACATGAACGAAATCTTAATTATTTTATTACTAATTATTATTAACGGTTTATTTTCAATGGCAGAAATTGCCTTGGTTTCTGCTAGAAAAGCAAGGCTAGAAGGGCAGGCAAATAAAGGCGATAGTGTAGCAAAACAAGCTTTAGAACTAGCCAATCATCCTGATACATTTTTATCAACTGTTCAAATAGGAATTACGCTTATTGGCATTTTAACTGGTATTTTTTCGGGAGAAAAACTAAAAGACGATTTTGTTATTTGGCTACAGCAATTCAGTTTTATTAAACCATATAGCAATGGCGTAGCTACAGTTATTGTATTGTTTATTTTAACATTTTTTTCATTGGTTTTAGGAGAATTATTACCCAAAAGAATAGGTTTAAGCAATCCTGAATCGATTGCCAAAATGGTAGCTGCACCTATGAAAATCATTAGCACCATTACGTTTCCTTTTGTATGGTTGCTCAGTATTACAACTACTTTTTTAAGTAAATTATTAGGTATAAAAACCAATGATAATCAAGTTACAGAAGAAGAAATAAAGGCCATTATTAGTGAAGGAACCGAACAAGGAACAATAGAAGAAGCAGAACAAGAAATTATTGAACGTGTATTTCATTTAGGTGATAGAAATATTACCAGCTTAATGACACATAGAAGCGATATTGAATGGCTAGAGGCAACAGCAACTGTTGGTGAAATTAAAGCTACTTTAACAGAGGCTATGCACACCATTTATCCTGTTTGTGAGGGAAATATTGATACCATTAAAGGTTTTGTGTCTATCAAAGAGTTGTTTACAGCTAGTAACGATGTTTTAATTTCTACCTTGATAAAACAACCCATGTATGTGCCTGAAAACAATACGGCTTACCAAGTTTTAGAGAAGTTTAAAGGCACCAAAATACATCATTGTTTTATTGTAAACGAATATGGAAGTATTGAAGGTTTAATTACACTCAACGATATTTTGGAAGCTATTGTAGGAGATATTCCTCAACCAGATGAAGAAGCGTATCAAATTGTTGAAAGGGCAGATGGCAGCTTTTTAATTGATGCACAAATTTCTTTTTACGACTTTTTAGAACATGTAGATAAAACCGAATGGATGGCCGATATTGAACAAGAGTTTGATACATTAGCTGGTTTTATTTTAGATCAACTAAAAGAAATACCTAAAACAGCTGATACACTCTATTGGCGTGGATTTAAGTTTGAAATTGTAGATATGGACAATCATCGAATTGATAAAGTCTTGGTTTCAACCGATGACAAAGAAAAAGATTAATTTGCTTTTACCTTACTAAAACTCAAAGTTTGCATCGCTTTTAGGATATTCTAACTTGTAGCTTTTTTGTACTCCATTATTTTTTACATGAATAATGTTGATTTGCTTTTGTTCAAAATCATACAATAATGTACTGTTAATGGTCGCCTTTTTAAATGCAGCAACATTGTTTACTTCAAAATAAATCCAAGTGCTTTCTTTTTGATGTTCAAAGCCTACGTAGTCTAACTCTACTTTTTTTTGGTCGATAGTTAAGTGTATTTTTTGCTTTATGTAATTGGTAATTAATTTATCTGCAATGTCTTTATTGGTAGCATTATAGATATCAAACTTTCCTGTATGCGTTTTTTTAAGAGTTGCCTCTAAATCTTCAGTGAAAATTCGGACACTTATTTCTAGCGATTTTTCTTTTGAATTGTGTTGAATATCGATGATGGAAACATAAAAAGGATGCAATGCTGCTACAAACCCTACTAACAACCATCTAACCAATATATTTACCATTAAACATTTGCTTTTGTTGATTGCAAATGTGATGTTTAATTTTCAATTTTCAATATGAACGAATTTGGATTATACTTTTCACTAGGCAAAGAACACATTGCAGATTTGCAAGGAATAGATCATATATTATTCATTCTTGCTCTTTGTTTACGTTATCAATTTTCTGATTGGAAAAAAATATTAATACTTGTAACAGCTTTTACAATTGGCCATTCTATTACGCTTGCACTAAGTGTATTTGAAGTATTTTCATTTTCTTCAAAATGGATTGAATTTTTAATTCCTGTTACTATTATCATTACCGCAATAAGTAACGTGTTTGTAAAAAAGTTTGTTTTCAAAACTAACTTTTCACTCATTTATTTTTTTGCATTAGCCTTTGGTTTAATTCATGGTTTAGGCTTTAGTAATTATTTAAAAAGTTTATTGGGAAAAGATGAATCAATTATTATACAACTATTGGCTTTTAATGTTGGTTTAGAAGTAGGGCAACTACTAATTGTACTGTTTGTTTTAATAATTTCTGCTATCTTAGTAACCTTGTTAAAAATAAATAGAAGAGAATACATTTTGTTTTGTAGTGGTGGTGTTTTTGCCATTGCATTACAAATGTGTAGTGAAAGATGGCCATTTTAAAATCTACTAAAACACAAATACCCTTTTTAAAATAAAACCTATATACGCAATGAGAAATCTTTTAGTGGTTACATTGGTATCGGCATGTTTGGGAGCAAATGCTCAAAACATTATGAACAATCCTACCTCAAATCATGGTAACAAATTTGAGCAGTTAGGAACCATTTTGCCAACACCAAACGAGTACAGAACGGCTAGTGGTGCACCAGGACCAAAATATTGGCAGCAAAGAGCAGACTACGATATTACTTGCTCTTTAGATGAAAAGAAATTATTGTTAACGGGAACCGAAACGGTTACTTACTTCAATAATTCTCCTGATGTTTTAACCTATATATGGTTACAATTAGATGAGAATGAACATAGCACTACTAAAAATGCAAATTACCAAGATGGAAGTAGCATGTCTAAAAATGTTGCAGTAACTACTTTAGAACGTATGGCTGAAGCAAAAAAAGACAATGGATTGGGTGTAAACATTACCTCTTTAACCGATTTTGTTACCAAAAAGGCTTTACAATACACAGTGAACAAAACAATGATGCGTATTGAATTGCCAACTCCTTTAAAACCTGGACAAAAGTTTTCTTTTGTTTGTGGATGGAATTATAAAATTTCTGACCGATTAACAATTGGTGGAAGAGGTGGCTACGAATATTTTCCAGAAGATGGAAACTACATTTTTACTATGGCACAATGGTATCCTCGTTTATGTGTCTACAGCGATTTTCAAGGTTGGCAACACCACCAATTTACTGGTAGAGGAGAATTTGCTTTAACATTTGGAAACTTCAATGTAAAAATGACTGTTCCATCAGACCATGTGGTAATGGCAACAGGAGAGGGACAAAATTATGCTCAAGTATTAACAGCTGCTCAACAAGCTCGTTGGGCAAAAGCACAAACAGCAAAAGAACCTGTAGAAGTGGTAACGCTTGACGAAGCAAAAGCTGCTGAAAAAAATCCTGCAACTGGCACAAAAACTTGGGTGTTTAAAGCCAATAATGTACGTGATTTTGCTTGGGGTAGCTCTCGTAAATTTATATGGGATGCTTTTCCTACTTATGTTGAAGGAAAGAAAATTATGTGTATGAGTGGATACGGTAAAGAGGCTTATGGTCTGTATCGTAAATTTTCTTCTAAAGCAGTAGCACATACTATTCGTACTTATTCTAAGTTTACCATACCGTATCCATATCCTGTTGCTCAAAGTATTGAAGCTAGCAATGGCATGGAATATCCAATGATTTGTTTTAATTATGGAAGAACTGAAAAAGATGGCACTTACAGCGAATCTGTAAAAAATGGAATGTTGGGTGTAATTATTCATGAAGTAGGTCATAATTTCTTCCCAATGATTATCAATAGCGATGAGCGTCAATGGAGTTGGATGGACGAAGGGTTAAACACTTTTGTAGAGTATTTAACAGAAGAATTATACGATAATAAATTCCCATCTAGAAGAGGTCCTGCTTTCTCAATTGCAGATTATATGCGTTTACCAAAAGAACAATTAGAACCAATTATGACGAATAGTGAAAACATTATTCAATTTGGGCCAAATGCATATTCTAAGCCAGCAACTGGTTTAAATATTTTGAGAGAAACCATTATGGGTAGAGAATTGTTCGACTATGCATTTAAAGAATATGCTCGTCGTTGGGCATTTAAACATCCTACACCTGCTGATTTGTTCAGAACAATGGAAGATGCAAGTGCAGAAGATTTAGATTGGTTTTGGAGAGGTTGGTTTTACAGTATTGAAGCTTGTGATATTGCCATTGAAGATGTAAAACATGCAGTATTTGATCCATCTGCAAAAGTTGAATTGCCAACAAGAGGTGGTGGTGCAATTACTAGAGCAAACGACAAACCATTGGTAAATGCATTTGAAGATATTTCTAAAATTAGAAATAGAGAAGATAAAAAAATTGTTTTCTTAACTGATGTAGATACCACACTTAGAGATTTTTATTGGAGATATGCAAGAGGAATTGAGCCTTATGACACAGCAAAATACACTGTTTCTGGTGGTGCAGCATTT